>Ga0129298_10000457_pt1 | contig 16095 bp, 12 predicted proteins | sample I19B2metaG_FD_94707 | JGI IMG/M metagenome (GOLD analysis project Ga0129298, IMG submission 94707) | Lake sediment bacterial and archeal communities from Gulf of Boni, Indonesia to study Microbial Dark Matter (Phase II) - ​I19B2 metaG | ecosystem: Environmental > Aquatic > Freshwater > Lake >... | reverse complement strand
GGGATGCCGATGTGATCCTAGTTCATGAGAGAGGCCTAGAAGAGAAGTTTGTCGATGAAGGATACGGGATACACCGCGTCGGGGTCATGTACAATGACTTCATCATCATAGGTCCCGGAAGCGATCCTGCGGGAATTCGAGGCTTGACCAACGCCTCCCAAGCCTTCATGAAGATCGTCAGTGCAGGAACCAAAGGCGAAGCAGTCTTCATCTCTCGAGCCGATAAGTCTGGAACGCACGTCAAAGAGCTAAGTATCTGGGCCAAGATCGGCGTCAAGCCGTCTAACCGGACTTACGTTTGGTATCTCGAAGCTGGAGCAAGCATGGGCACTGTTCTACGGATGACGAACGAGAAGAAGGGTTATGCCCTTACGGATAGAGGGACCTGGCTTGCCTTCAAAGATCAACTCACAAATCTTGCACTCTTGGCTGATGGAGATGCAATTCTCCTCAACCCTTACGGCGTGATTCTTGTGAATCCGGAGAAGTATCCGCATCGAAATCACAGGATGGCCATTGCCTTCGCAAAGTTCCTAGTTTCTGAAGAGGGACAAGGACTTATCGGAGGCTTCAAGAAGGCTGGGGAGACCCTGTTCTTTCCGATCGCAAGAGACTTTGGTCGAGCAAGGGAGCTTGGCTTTCCGAATCAAGAGAGAGAAGTCTCATGGTATGATTCACAGACCCCATAGACATACAAGCAGCTCACAAAGCTACTCTTTTGAACCAAGCGCACGTTTTTTGAGGTGGGGAGCGAAATTGAGCGCCATTCTCGAAGGGTTGGTCAAAGCCTTCTGGTTACTGATCTCTTTCGATCCCGAAGTATACGGCGTCATGCTGCTGACGCTGCGAGTTTCAGGCATCGCTGTTGCCATTGGAGCATTGCTCGGAGTTCCAACAGGAGCAACCATTGCGCTCAACGAGTTTGCTGGAAAGCGTTTCTTCATAAGCATACTGAACACCTTGATGGGTCTTCCCCCGGTCGTGGTCGGGCTACTCGTCTACTTGGTCCTCTCTTCGTCAGGCCCTCTTGGCCCCCTACAGCTTCTCTACACCCCGTCGGCCATGATAGTTGCACAATCAATCATGACCGTACCCACCGTAGCAGGTATTACAGTCTCTGCTGTTGGATCAGTGAACAGGACAATCCGTGATAAGGCTCTGTCTCTTGGAGCAACGAGGCAGCAGCTCACTTCAACTATCTTGAAGGAAGCGAGACTTGGACTTCTGACGGCAATAATCGTGGCCTTCGGCTCTGCAGTATCTGAGGTCGGCGCAGTAATGATTGTTGGAGGAAACATCAGATGGGCAACAAGGGTCTTGACCACTGCCATTGTGCTTGAGACTGAGCTAGGAGAGTTTAGTGTGGCCATAGCGCTCGGGATCATTCTGTTATTGCTGTCGTTCTCGGTCAACTGTGTGCTGACGCAGATGCAGTGGAAGAGGTCGAGAGATTAGGATGCCGATTGTTGAGACGCGAGGTCTTGCCAAGCAGTTCGGCGAGAAGACCGCGTTGAGAGACATCAACTTGAGAATCGAGCGCGGAGACTTTTTTGCAGTTGTTGGGCCTAGTGGAAGTGGCAAGACTACACTTCTTCGGTTACTGGATCTTCTAGACGAACCAAGCCACGGCAAAATACTATTCGACGGAATGGATACAGCCTGCTCAGAGAGAGATCGATTGGCCCTTCGCCGACGAATCGGGATCGTCTTTCAGCAAAGTATTATGTTCAACGCTTCAGTATTCGACAATGTCGCCTATCCCCTCAAGATCAGAGAAGCAAATAGAGACCTTGCCCGCAAGGTAGACGAAGTTCTAGACCTTGTAAGATTGACGGGCTTCAAGGAGAGAAAGGCGGCAACACTTTCTGGTGGCGAGATGCAAAGAGTTTCTCTAGCTCAAGCCATAGTCTTTGAACCTGAATTGCTGCTGCTAGATGAGCCCACGGCCAACCTTGATCCTGAAAACACAGCCATAATCGAAGAGATAGTCTCCAAGATTAATCGCGAACGCAAGGTGACTGTCATAACGGCGACTCACAATATGCTTCAAGTAGAGCATTTAGCCTCGATGGCGGCGGTTCTTCGCCAAGGAGAACTCACCGAGATCAGAAGTGTAGAGGAGTTGTTTGAGAAACCTTCAGATTTCTTGGCAAGTTTCACGAGACTTCGAAATGTCTATTCAGGTCAAGCGCGAGCACTCGATGGCGGCCTTACTCTCATAGACTTGGGCAACGGCGTCAATGTCGTGGCCACGAGTCAGAAGACGGGTAACGTAACGACCTTCATCCGACCTGAAGAAATGATTGTTTCGACTAGTTCCATTCAAAGCAGTGCGAGAAATGCGTTGAAGGGGAGGATAATCGAGATACTGGATCTAGGCCATCAAGTTCAGATTAAGGTAGATGCCGGCAAAGAGTTCATGACCATACTAACGAAAAAGTCATTCGAAGATCTGCGACTGAACCTCGGATCGCAAGTGTACCTGAACTTCAAGGCGTCAGCGGTCCACATCATTTGAGGAGGACTGCTCGATATGACTGTCGCTGAAACACCTCTGCCCTCTTCGAGAACAGCTACAGAAGTGAAAGCTGGAAGGATTCTACCATCATGTTGAATCCCGTCGTTCATTCAAGTAGTCAACTGATAGTGGCACTGGAAATCGTCACCCAACCTACTTTTAGGCAGCGGCGGCTTTGCTCTCGGGCAGAGCGGCAAACGTAGCGTTGTGAACACTATGTCCTATCTTCTGACACTGGCCAATGAACTGAAAAATGTTGCCGGACATGTCGTCATAGATATAGAGTTGCAGGCGACACGTTCAAAGTGAGGAAAGGAGCACACGAGAGTAATGCCGCTTCGCTACTATGAGATTGCTGAGCGAGACCTACGCATACTCAACCCGTTCAGCCTAGAAAAGCTGATCAAGGTAGGCTATGTCGCCCAACTTCGAAGAGATATGCGCGTTCTTGACCTTGCCTGTGGAAAGGGGGAGATGCTATGTCAATGGGCGAAACGTTTCGGTATAACTGGTGTTGGAGTCGACCACTCAGATGTCTTTCTTACGGCTGCATGGTCGCGAGCGGCAGAACTCAAGGTTGACGATAAGGTCCAGTTTGTCAAAGGTGACGCAGGAAAATATGCGATACAACCAGCTTCCTACGACGTTATCTGCTGCATCGGAGCAACTTGGATTTGAGAGAACTTTGACGGCACGGTCCAATTCATGCGACCCGGCATAAGAGAAAGAGGATTACTGATAGTTGGTGAGCCATTCTGGCGCCAACTGCCTCTGCCTGAAGACTATGCAGAGAGCCTAAGCGAAGAGGATCTCAGAATGGGCTTTCGCGACTTGGTAGGTACCTTGAAACGCATTAAAGACAACGGCATGGAACTGACCACCATGGTCCTCGCCAACGAGGACGACTGGGACAACTATGAAACAGCGCACTGGAGGAATGTGGAACAGTGGGCCAGAGAGAACCCTGAAGACACAGATGCCCAAGAATTTCAAGAAACGATGCGAAAAGACCGCGAAACTTACCTTCGTTGGGGTAGAAGATACCTCGGGTGGGGTGTCTTCATTATTCGTGAGCCGAAGCCAGTCGTAGGGTAGCGGCTATACGGACACTACAAGCCTAGGCGGATAAGAGGCAGGCATCGTCCACTTGCCCCGAGAGAATCCAAAGTCAACTTCGATGAAGTACCCGGTGGCCCCTCCGACAGAGGCTTGAGAAGGCTTGAAATCTAACGTGAAGTCCCTGCTTTCACTTGGTCGAAGAGCCAGATAGAACCTCTGTGTGACGACATCCTTGTCGAGCCAGAACTTGACATCAACTCTGATTCGTAGCACGATGTCTCCGTCGAACCTTTCACGAGAATGCAGTACGACGTGGCCCGTAACCAGTTCTCCTACTTTCGCCCGTTCAACTCTCTTGCCTGAAACAGACCAATAGACCTCAGACACATCCAAAGAGTGGAACAGACCGACGCGAACGACAAGTGCTGCCATAGTAGCCATCAAGAGAGCAGCAAAGAGGACTGCCAAGAACACTACTGGGCCGATTGCTTTCTTGTCTCGCATCGCTTTGCACAGCAGACTTCGGCCGCTCAACTCTTCACATGCCACACGTGTGAGGCAATAGTTGGCGTCGATAAAAACGTATATCATTCCGTGAAATCGTCCAGCGTCATGAGAACGCACTAATAGCTCAGCCGCATCTCTTTGATACCAAGTTGCGAGGGCGCACCGCTTGGGGCTCAATGCAAATCAACTCATCAATGAACTAAGAGTGATGGTTCATGGACGGAGTCGTATCAAGACCACGCTGAGAAAGGTCGCAAGTGCCAAGAGAAAGCAGCCCTTCAAGGTTCTCATCGCAACCATACTCTCCCAGAGAACCAGAGACGAAAACACAAGTCGCGCAACCAAGCAGCTCTTCGCCAGATTTCCTTCGGCAAGTGCCTTGGCTCAAGCTCCGGTGAGAAGTGTGGAACGCTTGATTCGACCAACAGGCTTCTACCATGTTAAGGCTAGGAAGATCAGGGAGGTAGCCAAGGCCATCGTAGAACAATACAAGGGAAAGGTACCCAGAGCCCTAGAGAGCTTGCTCGAACTCCCACTGGTTGGAAGGAAGACTGCGAACTGCGTCTTGGTATACGGTTTCGGCGAACCTGCGATTCCAGTAGATACTCATGTTCACAGAATCTCGAACCGACTAGGTATAGTCAAGACGAAGACGCCTGTGCAGACAGAGGACCAACTAATGCAGTATTTCGACAGAAAGCACTGGATAGAGGTAAATGAACTCATGGTTCGGTGCGGTAAGACAATCTGCAGGCCGATTGGGCCGAATTGTCATATTTGTAGATTATCGAAGAACTGCAAGCACTATTCCGCAAGGGGGAAGAAAGATATTATGAGGACCTTTCAACATCAGGTATGAAACATTATGTTGAGGACCGGACAGGCTTACTGAATACGAGGAATGAAAGAAGGTGCCCGACAAGGTGCAATGTCCCTGTGGTGCTGCGATTGCCAGGGCCGATAGTTATCAGCTCATCTTCTTGAGGAAGGAATCAAATGAGATAGACATATTGTGCCCCAATGACGCTTGCTATCTGCGAGAACTTGGCTATGTTAGGTTTCATATTTCTGGAGACAAGGCAAACTTCGAGGAGGCCACGTTCTATCCTCCCTTCGTCACTTGGAATATAAGCCAGATTGGGGGTGAAACAGCAAGAGTAGCGTTGAAGTCACATCTAAAGGAGATAGTGACACGAATCGTAGATTGGCAAAGGATTGCGACAGCAACCACCTCGATAAAGGAGTAGCCCGCAAATGCCTAGCGAACCAATCATCGAAACCGTTGGACTCACAAAGGAGTACGAAATGAAGGGAGAGACCATTCAGGCTCTTCGAGACATAAGCCTTCAAGTGAGAAAGGGAGAATACGTGTCCGTTCTCGGTCCGAGTGGTAGCGGAAAAACGACGTTATTGAACCTGATAGGGGGGCTGGATTTTCCCACGGCAGGGTCAGTCATTGTCGAGGGGTTAGATCTCTCAAGAATGACTTCTATCGAGCGAGCCACAATGCGATGCAGAAGGATCGGCTACATCTTTCAAACATTCAACCTAATTCCGTTTCTTTCTGCTCTTGACAACGTCGCACTACCCATGGTTCTAGCAGGAGTTCCACTTTATGTTAGGACTGAGAAAGCTAGGCAACTCCTCAAGGAAGTGGGGTTGAGTGGAAGAGAGCATCATAGACCTCCGGAACTTAGCGGGGGCCAGTTGCAAAGGGTCGCAATAGCCAGAGCATTGGCAAACGATCCGGCCATAATCCTAGCAGACGAGCCCACAGGGAACCTAGATCTCAAGACTGGATTCTCGATAGTCCAGCTTCTATACAGATTGAAGACTGAGAAGCAAGTAACTGTTCTCTGCGCTACACACGATTTAAAGATGATTGAAGTGTCCGACAGGATCGCTTGGTTGGAAGGCGGGCAGATCAGGAGTATTGAGACACAACAGACGGTTACTCTCACAGCTCAAGAACTGAATCATTAGGAGAAACAAGCTCAGCAGGGATAGATATGAGGCGACTACAACACACTAAGGTTGTAACTTCGACACTGTTAATCATACTTCTTGGGGTCACTGTCACATCAATAGTCAACGCCCAATCCTACGACTATGTTTACCAAGAGATAGAAGCAGAGGCACGCGTCGAGTCGCCTAGACAGGCACATTATCGATATTCACTCACTATAAGGAACATCCGGATCACGAGCATCAGGACTTGGACAGTGAGTTTGCGGTCACATCTTGACTCCTTGTTCCTTGTGGACAAAGTGTATGACTCGTCAGGTACTCTCAATTATGACCATCTGAAGACAGATGGAGAATCTCTTCAGATCAAAGTGATTTTTGGAAAGCCAATAGACGCAGGCGAAACCTATCGATTCACATATGAATTTACTGCAAAATGGGGCTACAATGGCTACGACCTTCTTGTCGGCTGGTCAACTTCAAGGCTAATTGAAAAGATTAGGCTCAAGATCTCGGTTTTGCCTTCAATGAGGATAGTCAGAACATATCCTGCAGGCGTATTCTCTGATGACCGAAGAAGCGCAGAGACAGAGGCAACGAATGTCAAGAACCATGTTCTTCTTGCGAGCTATCCGCCGACGACCGGGAAGCAATCTGTCCTAGCTTTACTTGTGGAGTTCAGCGACATCAAACATAGAATCAGTCGGGAAGAGATCTCGCGAACGATCTTCCAAGAAATGAGCGCCTACTTCAAAGAGATTTCATTCAATCAAATCTCTATTGCAGGGGACACAACCGATTGGATAGGGTTGCCGAGATCTGCAGGCAGCTATAACATCTCGGGCTGGGGGTCCTCCGACATAAATAGAAGGGCTTTTGAGGAGGAGGCCGTCAGAGCGGCAGACGACGTAGTCGATTATTCGCGCTACAATTTGGTCTTCATCGTAACTACTGGAAGATACCATGAGACTGTCTGGGCGTATTCAGCTCAACGAATGATCAGGACAAGAGATAACATGACGATCGAAAGAATAACTGTACAGACAGAAGACACGCCTTGGGGAACCTTTGCTCACGAGTTTGGCCATGCACTTGGGCTGCCGGACCTTTATGATTACAGGACGGCGGCCAGACCTGGAGTTTACCTTGAAGCCGCAATCTACGTCGGTCCTTATGGATTAATGTCGAGAAGCGTAGATAGACCCCATATGCTTGGATGGAGCAAACTTACTCTGGGATGGATTCCTTCGCGCAATGTGCAGATTGTCGGCCCGGGCGAAGATATATCGGTAAGAATCAATCGGTTGGAGTCGCTCTCCGATGGCATCATGCTCGTCAAGATTCCCCTGTCACCAAAACAGTACTATCTCGTCGAGGTGAGAGATCGCACAGGCTACGATTCAGCTCTGCCGGAGACCGGTGTGCTCGTTACTTTTGTGGATGAAATGATAGAAGGCGGAAATGGTCCAGTACGATTAGTGGACGCCAATCCAAGCACAAGAACACTAGATGATGCACCATTCAACTTGGAAGCTGGAAAGATCTCCGTCTTTACCGACATTGAAAAGCGCATAGGCATGGTGATCCTTCAGAAGGGAGAGGGCTGGTATCTAGTTCATTTTACCAAGCCCGACAGAATTGAAGAGGTGCGACAGCTGGCTAACGAGGCGGCCAGAAGAATCGAGCAGGCTGAGAGAGAGATTGAGAAGGCAAGAAGCGAAGTGTTCTGGGGACTAGACGCCGCAGTGAGACAGTTGGAACAGGCAAAGACCGCATGGACTGGCGCTGACTATCGCCAAGCCATTAATCTGGCGTCGAATGTGCCGGGCACGATAGAGAAAGCACGGACAATACAGCTTCTAATCGTGACGGCTATGGTTGTCGGGGCAGTTCTGACAGGAGGTTTGACGTTTCGAAAACTCCGTTCAGAAAAGAGGAAAAAGTCAAGGAGCAGAATACGCGAAAAGCACCCCGAACTACCAATCAGTTCCGCGATTGCATTGGAAACGACTGAGTTCCCGATCTCGCAGATAGCGCGATTTGCATGGGAGCACCTCAGAATGAAAGCTGCACGCACTAGTCTAGCCTTGCTATCCGTCGTCCTGTCCATTGCGTTCATGGTCTTTCTTGGAGCGACCACATCAATTTTCGGCATAGTGACAGGCCAGGAGGCGGTTGTTCAGACGCATTATTTTCTACTTTTGGTAATCTCGCTTCTTGTATGTGGTGCAGGCATCACCAATTCAATGTTAATGTCAGTAACCGAGAGATATCAGGAGATAGGAACGATGAAATGTCTTGGAACTAGGGACAAACATGTGGTTCTGATATTCTTGTTTGAAGCGCTCGTTTTCGGTCTCGTAGGCGGTTTTGCTGGAGGAATTGCAGGCACTTCGCTTGCAATACTATTGAGTATTTTGCAGTTCGGTACCGGGATAGTCGCTCAAGTGCCGCTGATCGAGTACCTTAACCATATTCTATTTGGAGTCGTCAGCGCCTTAGTGCTGAGCGAGGCCGGATCATTGTATCCGGCGTACTATGTGGCCAATTTGACTCCTGTCGAGGCGTTGAGGCATGAGCTATGAGTTTGTTGTTGAAGTGGAAAACGTCGTGAAAGAGTACAAGTCGGAGTCAATATCGGTCAAGGCACTTGATGACTTGAGCCTTAAGATCCGGAGAGGTGAGTTCCTCTCAGTGATGGGCCCGTCCGGCTCCGGCAAGACTACTCTATTCAACATGATTGGAGCCCTTGACAAGCCCACTAAGGGAAGAATCTTCATCGATGGAGTAGATATAACCGGACTCGATGCATTTGAGTTGGCTTGGTTGCGTTGTCGAAAGATCGGCTATGTCTTTCAAACATTCAACTTGCTTCCTGTATTGACAGCTCTTGAGAATGTTGCCTTACCGACGATCTTCGCAGGCCTCACGATAGACGAAGGAAGAGAGAGGGCTCACACCGCACTAGAGATGGTTGGCCTAGGAGAACGGGAAAATCACAAGCCCACGCAGCTAAGTGCAGGACAGCAACAGAGAGTTGCGATAGCGAGAGCCATTGTGAACGATCCTTCGCTAGTCCTTGCCGATGAGTTGACTGGAAACCTAGATCTGCGAACCGGCTTGGCAATAATTGACTTGCTGAGGGAGATGAATAGGAGGAGAGAAGTTACAATAGTTGCAGCAACTCACGACCTGAAAATGATCGGCGCTAGTGACAGGATCGTCTACCTAAGGGACGGGAGACTTCACAGGGAAGAGACTCGCGAGCAGATCGCTCTCTAGAGGTTCAAAACGATCCTTAACGCCTACTCTCGACACTCCACTCTAACGTTAGTTTGCGGATCAAATCTGTTGCTGTGTACACTAGTTGTTTGGACTCGCCGACGCCGGTTGTTGCAATCTCAACTGAATGTGGTTCGCCGACCTTACCTCTCACGACCAGAGTGTTGCTTGCTATCAGGAAACCTGAGACAGAATCTCCTCTGAAATAGTATTTGAACTCGATAGACCTTATGATCTCATCTGCAGAAGCTCGCTGCGTTCTTCTAATCACACCCACGTGGTTAGACTGAGGATCATTCATCTGAGAAAGCCTGCGACATATGAAATCCATAAAACGATCAACTTCGTCTGACTGGATCTTCACAGGTATTGGAATTGACCAATGTTCTTCAGTTCCAGTCATCCCCAGCTGGCTCGTTTTCGCCATCGGAGCAAGCGAGATCCCTTTCTCTAGGCGCCAACGCATCAGGTGCATCGGTGTAGCTATTACTGATGCTTGCCTCGAAGGCATGACACCCCCTATCAGAGCTACGCCGATAGCTAGCACCAAGGCAACGATACTCCAAACAACCGAGATCTTCTGTCTAACCTCAGCTGCAAGCGACAACGCTGGCATCAATTTGTAGAAGCTCAAGCCTGCAAGATATCCTATGCCTGAACCCACAAGCCCTACAACGATAGATTCTGCCAAGAAGATTCTAGCTATGTCCGATGGAGAAAGCCCCAGCGATGATAGTGTGAATATCTCCTTTCTGCGCTCATATACTACTGTGTAGATCGTCCCGCCCAAATTAAGAATGACAAGTGCTAGTGGGACTATTAGGAAACCTCCCTTCGTTTCTAGATACTGGCCGATGTGCATGTGATAGACGGTCCCGGATTGTGCAGCCCACGTCCAAAAATCGCTCGCAAGCGCGAGTTCTCTCGCTAGGCCGAGAAGGCGATTCGGATCAGCAACTTGGACACAGGCTCGGGAAACGACAATGCCCGGTAATCTAACGGCAAGGTCGTAATGGAGAACTGCAACCTCCGAAGCATCACATGGAACAAGTTCATCTACCGGAGGAGCTTGTTCCAATATTGTGCGAGAAACGAACTTAGGAACGAATGGGCCACCGTCCAAGTCGAGGATATGGTTCAGCCTTTGATCATCCAACAATCCGACAACCCATATCACGAAGGTCTGTGAACTCACTGAAAGAAGCAGGCTTTCTCCTACACCGAATCCGCCACGTCTTGCAGCCTCAGCACTGACCAGGATTCCGGTCGGATTCCGGTCCTCAATGAAACTCCCGGCCACCAGAGCATCGTCTAGGTGAGTTACTTCGCGTTCCACTCTTGGCGTTATACCCACTACTCCAAGCAGCGGAAGTCCCTGCGGACTCGCAACTGAGATCAATCTTCCGAATTCGAATCTTTGCGGCTCTCCTTTGCCAAGCAGCAGTCTAACCTGAGGGACGCTCTCAGCCTTTGGTGAAACTGCGATAACACTTTCCCTCCTAGAAATCCAATCTAGGTTTCGTGGATTGAAAGCTGTGAACGGCGCTACAGCGCTTGTTGCGATGTTAGCTTCTCTTACCAAGATTCCGTCCGAAGGAGGATTTGCAGAATATGATCGTACATTCAGTCCATATTCCACAGAGAATGAGGTGAGGGTGACAAAGCTCATCACCAGCACGAGTATTGTGACTATCACAAGGCAGGCACGCATTCTCCTTCTTCGAAGGTTTCTCTTCGCAACGGAAAACACAGACACAAGCGAAGCGAGCATGCCCCTTGACTTCTCTAGCATCTTAGGAATCCCGAACATGAGGCCAATGACACAGACTAAGAAAAGGAAAACATATTGTGCAAACAGAATATCTGAAACAAGCCTACAGCCCGGAAATATCATATAGAACCACAGAAGTGAAGAAAGATACATTCCGCCAAAACCGGCCAGCTTTGCAGTGCTTCGATCGAACATGAAAAAAGCGAGAGTGGCCGCAGAAAAGGAGAGAAAACCTATGAGAAGCAGCGCGGACCAGTACGCTTCGGTATATGATCGCTCAAGGCTAGCCTCAAGCCAAACAGCCTTCATGTACGCCTCTTTGATCGCTGAAAAGGAATCTCCATACTGGGCCTTCGAAGCCTTTACCTGTGAATCAGAAACTAGTTTCCCGACAGTGAGAAGATCACGCTTCTCTGCTGTCAAGTAGAACCCGGTCTCCTCTGCCTTTCTGATACCGTCCATGAGGTGCGTGACAAGAGCTGCCACGACATTTATGTTGTAGTCAAGTGCGTGTCGACGCAAATCGACCCTTACTGCTTGGCCCTGACCGAGCTGAAAACCTTCCTCAGTAACGAAACTCCTAGTGAGGTTGATGAAGCCTTTGAACGTGTGGAGCGTTCGACGGCTCGCGTCCACTCTTATCCTCACCGAAACGCCAGCGGGCAAGATCACCCAGTTCGGCGGAAATCCGAGCACCACACTGTAGTTTCCATAGTACGGAAGAAAGCCTTCTTCCCGCCATGGCAGACCTGACACTGGGTCCACAACCGTGAAATTCACTGATGTCGGCGGGCCGTCGAACTCTACTAGGTCGATGTCGCGTTCTATGACCAATAGGGCCGCGGGTATGAGTCTGACAGTGAACCCCCCAACATCCTTTCCTGATGGTTGAACTACGGAAAGAGAAGGCGCATAGTCAATTGACCTTTGCGCGGGCAGAGTTCGAAGCGAGAATGCATAGAGGCTGAAGTTGGCAAGTCCACGAAGTGAGACACGAAAGCTACCTTCTGAATCAGAGATCGTCGATGCCTTCAGAGCCTTCCCCCGATATGCTCTTACTAGAATGTCTGGAAGCTTTCTTTTGGTCATAGCATCGATGATTGCCCCACTAACTGTCGTGCGTGTATCCTCACCTAGGCCTCTTGCTAGAATGCTTACGATCCTTGTGAAGGGCCCTGGCTTGGTGAGTTGCTTCTCTGCTACGTTGCTGGCCACGGCTGTTTGGAAGATCTTGTCGTAAGATTGAGACACCCTAACGGTGAAGAGCCCGTTGCCCATCTTCTCTATTGTGCCTACAGACGCAGTAACCGGCGTTGATACTGGTTCGCCTTCGGAGTCTAAAGTGACCCCATACAGTCTGTCTTCGGACGATTGAATGCTTCTACCAGGTCCAAGGCACATTGCGTAGTTACAGGATGAAAGTCTTAGGCCACGGTAGTCTGCTTCAGCTATGACGGTGTAGGCACCTTCTGGTAGCTTCCATCTGGGTCTGACTCTGGCCCAGCCGTTCTCTGTGATGGTCATGTTGCCACTGTAGACCAAGTCGCCCTTCCAGTCAACGACTCTCAGCCACACCAGAAGGTTGTTGATGGGATTCTCGAATGCCTCCTCCTTGTTCTTCGGGTTGAATTGCCTGTCAAAAGCGAAGACCACTATCTGGTAAGGGTTGTCAGGATCCTCGAAGTATACTCCAAGCTGAGGACCTGACGCGCCTTCTTCACAGGCGGAGGGTTGTCTCCGCACCCACTCACTGACTGGAAGACCGTCTATGGTCGCTCCCTCAGCCGCCTCATCAAGCGCTCTATCAAACAGTGATCGACTGATAGGAATGTATGACAGACCTCTCAAGTAGTCCGTACTTTGCCGGACGACTTGGAGGGCTCGGGCCAGATAATCGAATTGCCCTGTCCGCTTAGGCGGAAAAGAGTAGGTAAGCAACAGAAACATACCTTCCCTAGCGTTCCAGAATATCCCCGGCCTTGACTTTGACCCCCATTTGGATCCGCCTATTACATTCGATCCGAGATGGCAGTACGAGTCATATACTTTCAGGTTGTACATCCAAGGAGGCGTGATAGAAGGGTCAGAAAGCATAGCACCTTTCTCGGTGAGTGACATCATCACCAAGTCAGCAATCGCTCTATGCATACCATAAGCCCAATTCGCATGGAACCCTATCGGACCGTGAAATGCACGTGAGACACTCTCCAAGAACGATAAGTCCCACCAGAAATCTCTGGTCTTTCCAGCAGGCGGCCTCGGCAAGCCTGCAACGATGGTAACCGAACCTCTGTCAAACCACGTATACCGCTCCTTTGAATCATATCTCACGGTCAGGCGTCCGGGCTTTACAGGTGGACCATTGAACGCCTTCAAGTCAGCATAGGCAACATCGTAAAGCTGCTCTGCGTATGATATCCACTCTTGGGGGAAAACCGAATCGAAGCTAAGCGTCAACTCTCTTGCAGGTGTCACACTCAGCGCATTCGCCATCTGTGCGTCCTCCAACCCGCCATTCAGGAAGAAGACATGTGACTGTCCCGAATGCGACAAGACAGATGTAGCCTCGTTGCACGATGTTCCGAACCCTAGAACAACGTGTATGTTTGAAAGAAAGACAAGTATAACCATGACTAGAAAAAGACGAAGCCCCGGACGCGTGACCAAGAACCCGCTACCTGTGCTCTACATAAGATTGATACCTCGCTAAAATGCTTTCGTCCTTCGTATAATTCCAAGAATCGAATATGGTGGCTGCAACATGGATCTAAGAGACTTGCCTATAGCTTGCCTGACGCAGGCTTACGGTTGCTCGATCCATGACACCTCAACTTTCTTCGCAAACCCGTCTTAACCACTTTGTCGCTCGGCGAAGCCTAAATAATGGCTTGGCCTGTGTTTGCTCCTCGAAAGGTATCTAGACTCTCTTGATTCACAGCCATGGTCGTAGTAGGTCACGGGTGACTGACTGAACTCGTCGAATCAAGCCGTAGCATTGTCAGATATGTAAGCTAGTGTCCGCTGACCCATGCCTTACTCGCGGTTTCTGTTCCGGCCTCGTCTTCGAGATGTCTTAATTCCAATAGTTAAGACAAGAACTCCCACAGAGATCACGGCGACAAATGGAGTGTAGTCAGCAATGAGAAGCAGGGCCGTTGGTGAACTCACCGAAGCTGTCGGTACTATCGAGGTCACTGGGCCTGTGGTCGATGACATTTGATATTGACTAAACAGGTCATGTGCTGGCCATTCCGTAACCTCGCGGGCTGCTTGCCAGAGCGATTGGTTGAGTTCATTGTAGAATTTTGTGACTGATGGCCCCCACTCTGGTGCAGAATTGAAGAGAGCCGCCCATGCGTATCCGTCATGTGTTCTGACAAGTATCGAGAAACTTCCTGGAAGAGACCCAGTATGCCACCAGCGCCCAGTGGTTCCGGCGATCGGCGTTATGTCCCATCCCAGTCCATAGTAGTAAAAGGTTCCCACCCAAAGAGGGGGCGGAGGTCGGGCCGTCATCAACTGCAAAGTCTCTGATCTTAGAAGGGCGGGTGGTCGTCGTCCATCAATGGCTATCGCGAAGCGAACTAGGTCGATTGCTGAGGCAATCCATCCGCCACAGGAGTCTGACGTTTCGATACAGACCTGGCCGTAGGGTGCGGGTATGCGTCCCGTGACGTTAGGGAAGACTGACTCCACCAAGGGTGCTTTAGGGTAGTCGTAGTACCGAACCTCTCCCTCTGCCCGACCAGCCAGAAAAGTGTGTCCGATCCGCATGCGGGTGATCCCTATTGGCCTGAGAACTTCAGACTTCACGTATTGCTCGTAGCTCTGACCGGTTATCTTCTCAACTATGCGGCCGAGGACACAATATCCGAAGTTGGAATATGCGTAACGGGTTCCCGGATCAAAGTCAAGACGTTGCCCCAAGACATATCGAATAAGCGTTTCAGGGTTCGCTGGCGATGGAGCACCAACCTCCTTTGCAGCCTTCTGCGGGATAAACACTGGATCGAGTACGTCCGGTCTCCTACTGTCCCAACCACCAGAGTGTTGCAGCAACTGACGAATCGTGATATCGTAGATTCTTGGGTCTACAGAAGCCTCAGTTGGCGGCTTGAGATGGTCGAGCATTCGAAAGGCTTTGGCATCTAGGTCGAGCCTTCCTTCTTCAACCAGCTTGAGGATGGCCACAGCAGTAATTGGTTTCGAAACGCTGCAGATACGGAAGAGGGAATCTGGCTGTACAAGCTGATTGAGCTCCACATCAGCCAGGCCATATCCTCTCGCCATCACCAGACGCCCGTCTTTTGCGACTGCAGCCGCGCCACCCGGGATACCATTCTTCAGCATAAGGCCGGTGACGATTCGGTCAAAACTCGGAATGCTTGGAACAGTAGTTTGAGCCAACAGAGCTCCTTGGCCAGCCCCTAGATTCGCCGCGCATACAATCAGAACGATAATGACGACCCTCCAGCGAGGCGCCAAGCCTCAAATCTCCGTGAGTTCTATTGCTTCTCAAGCGATATATTTCTGATTTTCTGCTTCGAACGAAGTCGACTGCAAGTGAGATGGAACCAGAGAACCAGCAGGCTGAGCGCAACTAGGAGTGGTGAAGTGGCCTTACTGCGTATGCCGCGCTGTGGCGAAAGCTACTCAAAGCATCTCTTGGCTGCCAACAATAGTTATAATGAAATGTTGGGAACATCAATCGGCCTACCCGTGCGCCTAGAATCACAACAGTATTGAAATTAGGTGCACTGTCTGCATTCATTTAGAGATCTTCACTCCTGTAGCTTCTGCAAGCCTTTTCAGATCGTCTTCGCTCATCCACTCAGTCTTGAGGTACTGATAGATCTCTTTGTCAGTCATTCCGAGTCTCCGTGCTTCCTTGACTGCGTGCCTATAGGCTTCGATCTCTGTAGGCCTATCAACGTATTCCCACCTATTCTCGAAAAGTTCTTTCCCTTCTAGAAACTGTTTCACGTGAACCAGT
>Ga0129298_10000456_pt1 | contig 16107 bp, 13 predicted proteins | sample I19B2metaG_FD_94707 | JGI IMG/M metagenome (GOLD analysis project Ga0129298, IMG submission 94707) | Lake sediment bacterial and archeal communities from Gulf of Boni, Indonesia to study Microbial Dark Matter (Phase II) - ​I19B2 metaG | ecosystem: Environmental > Aquatic > Freshwater > Lake >... | reverse complement strand
GCCCTTGAGGGCAGTGTACTGGCTGATCTGGAAGGGCTGCATAGGGAAGGGGAGGAAGTGGATTTGATGAGGGATCTCCTCCCAATATTAATGAAGAATGGCCGACATGTTAGAGGCTATGTAACCGATGCTTTCTGGTATGATGTAGGCTCAACCGAAAGATACGAAAAACTGGACGACGGTATCATCGAGAAGCATCTTGATAGTTTAGCGTAGAATGGGCGGCTTCCTCTGCTCGTTGTTTATGATCTCGTCTGTTGAGTAACGTCTCGACTGTAAGGGGTTTAAAGGAGGTGTTCTCTATTTGCCGGTGAGTAAGGATGATGTTACTGTTGTAATTCCTACTTTGAATGAGGAAGAAGCAATCGGACTGGTTATTCAAGAGATAAAGCAGGCGGGCTATCACAATATTCTCGTTGTGGATGGTTATTCAGTGGATAGCACGACGGAGATTGCTGAGTCGAACGGCTGCCCTGTTATTTATCAGCACAGTAAGGGTAAGTGTGGAGCCATTGAGACGGCTATTGAGAATGTGACAACGCCCTACACGCTTGTTATGGATGGTGATTACACATACGATCCGAGAGAGATCGAGAATTTTCTGCCCCATGCTGAAAAGTATGACCAGATAATTGGTGCGCGGAGTAATGGAAGAGAAAATATTCCGCGCTTGAATCGTCTTGGTAATTGGTTGATCACGAATACGTTTAATTTGCTCATGGGAACCAAGTTGAGTGATGTTTGTTCCGGCATGTATCTAATTAGCACTCATGTAGCCCGTCAACTCGAGTTTAATACTAAAGGTTTCGATGTTGAGGTGGAAATCGCTGCTCAGACTGCTACAAGTGGTATGCTCACCGAGATTCCGATAGCTTACAGGGACCGTGTGGGTTGTCAGAAGCTCAGCAGTTTCAAGCATGGGTTCCAGATTATCCGTACTGTTTTTGGTCTGGCTCGTACTTATAATCCAGCTTTGTTTTTTTCGGGTCTGGTGACTTCGGCTGTTATTCCCGCATCCCTGATACTCGGATGGGTGGCGTTTGAAGTGCTTTTGAATGAGGTCTGGCACAGCGGTTATGCACTTACCGGTCTTATGTTGCTGGTCTTGGGATCTCAAGGCTTGGCTGTCGCTACTATATCGCTTTTGTTAAGAAGAATGGAAAAACGCATGATGAAGAAGAGCTATCTTGTTGAGAAAACCGACTACGGGCTTTTGGAAACTCCTATTCATTATCGCAAGAGGTTAGAGAAAAAAGCTGAGGTTGATGCGTAGTTCTACAATTCTAAGAGGAATTATTGCAATAAGTGTTTCATCGATTGTAAATGAGCACATTGTACTAGCTAAGGAAAGTTATCTGTGATTTTGGCTTTGCTTCATAGCGGTCCGTAGAGTGAGAGAGGCATGAACTCAGTGATAGGTCGTCGCAGAAAGGTGAGCAGATACGATATCTTGTGTGGAGCGGGCAACATTGCGACTTGTGAAGATAAGAAAAGCACGCCATTTCTCATAACTGGGACTAAAGAATCGAGTTCAAAAAATGGCTTATCGTTAGATGGAATCAACATGGAACGGATGCGATTAAGCGATCTGTGCTGTGGAAGATACAGTTAGACTTTTTGAATCTAAGTTTGATCGGATCCTTTGGCATTCACAGCCATTGTTAATTCTGTTAGAGCATATGAAGATACGATTGATGCAAGAGATAAAGGGCTTTGACTGAAGCAAGGAGAAGCCGCTAAGTTGTCCATAAATGTTTGCATGCTCGCTCCGGAGCTCCTTCCGGTTTGGGGGGGCGTAGGCACGTATATAGTTGAGTTGGTTAAGCATCTGCCGACGGACGTGAACATTCATGTCGTAACGCCTATGCGGGAAGGGTTTGGCAACGATAAGATATCGCCTTCTTACTACGATTTTTCAAAATACTTTGGGGGCAATGTCAAAATCCACTTTATTTGTAAGGCAAGCGACACGTTCATTTATAATGCAAAGTTTCAATACGCCTGCCTGAAGTACGTTCCAAAGCTCATTAAGGAGGAAAGGGTTGATCTTATACATTCCCACACGGCGCATATGCCCGATCTCTTATTAATGTTTAGGAAAGTTCGCAAACCAGTTATCACAACCGTCCATACAACTATAAAATCTCAACGATTATCTACAAAGGCTTCTGCAACACAATTTGGTGAGTTAGAGAGGTCAGAAAAAGCGACCTATATTGTGTATCCAGCCCTTAGGCTTGCTGAGGAGGTATATTTCAAACGAAAAAGGCACTACATTACGCCATCTAATTGGATGAAGATTTGGTTAGAAGATAACTTTCGCATTAATGGAAACATTAGAGTTATTCCAAACTCGGTTGACGTAAATGACTACGAATCCAAGACATGCGGTGTATTGGAAGGCCTAATTCCTGAAGAGCTTAAAGATAGAAGAATGATTCTGTATGTGGGTAGATTGCTGGCGGCGAAGGGATTAGGAACTCTTGTAGAAGCTATGCCAGAAATCTTGAACGGTATTGGAAAAGGCGAGCTTCTTTTTGTCTTTGCAGGTCCGGGAGATCGCGGTAGATACCTCAATAAGCTTAAGAAAATGAAGGTTGAATGTTGTTATTCTTTCACGGGGCCTCTACCTAGAGAAGCGACAATTCAACTGATGATGACCGCTAAGGTTGTAGTGGTGCCTAGCTTTCATGAGAATAGTCCCTATGTGGTTTTGGAATCGATGGCTTGTGGAACGCCCGTGGTAGCATCTCATGTTGGCGGAATTCCAGAAATTGTGAGAGACGGGTACAACGGCATGCTTGTCGAGCCCGGTTCCCCGAAACTGTTGGTTAAGGCTGTCACAGAGTTACTAGAAGATGAATCGAATCGAAGCTCTATTGGGCAACACGCAAGGCAAACGATTCTTAGCAAATTTTCTTGGGCAGCCAACCTGAATAAGTATCTAGATGTATACTCTGAGGCTTTGAACTAATGAGAATGCTTCTGGCTAATCCTCGTCGTTTCAACATTAACGGCTAATGATCATGAGATGCAATACATAGGCGCGAAGTCGGATGGACACGCCTGAACTTTGGATATCACTTTGTAGCGATACCGAGGACAATCATCCGACCTATGTGCCTGGATGGTCCGAGCAAGGCAGTATCTATGATACGAATCCAGCTATCATTAGATATGAGTGGACTCGGTATTGGCGCGACTTGAGCGAATTTTTTCAACGGCTAAAAATTCCTATCACATGGCTACTCCGCGTAGATGACGGGCCTATTTATGACACTATGCTTAGGCGATTCAAAAGAAAAATCTTTGATCTAAAGTCATGTGGGGATGAAATAGGAATACACATTCATACATTTTTCTTCGATGAGGACTCTAAAATATGGAGACAAACAAGAGACTCTGAACACGAGGCTAACATTGTTCGTCGTTCCATTACGTACTTTAGAAGGATTTTGGGCTTTACCCCTTGTTCCGTGAGGATGGGATGGAACGCTATGAGCAACAAAATCATGGAAATATTAGACAAGGAGGGCCTCATAGTCGATGCATCCGGTATACCGGGAAACTACTGTGAAGGAAAATTTTCGAAACGCGACAATTTCTATGATTGGCGAATAGCTCCTAGAGATCCATATCATCCAAGTTATCAAAACTACCAAGTTCCGGGAAAAAGACGCATCCTAGAGATGCCTATATCCACTTCGCCTGGAACTAATATGATGCTCACATCTTTTGTAAATAACCTCTCCAGTTTGAAGATAAGTCACACACTATACCGTCTGGTGCCGTTCACTACACGATTTTACGTTGCTCCGAATCCGTATTTTTATATCTCTCCTTGGTGGTCTACCACTAATGTCGATAAGATTATAGAGGCACATGTGAAAAAAGCTAAGAAAGAAGGAATAGCCTTTCTCGCTGGGTTTTTTCACTCCTGCGACATTCTTAGCCCAACGAGCCGTAAAAACATATACTTTTTGCGGAATATGAACAAAGTTATCGATAAGATTTTAGAAATTGAAGGAGTACGTCTGAGGTTTTCAACGCTCGCGCAAACTGTTAGCAAGTATAATGAAAGCTATGACGATATGTCAAGTTGGAACGACAATTCTGATCGTAAGAGCTAGAGGCGGGATACTTGAGGATTCTTCTGCTTAATCCTCCCAGGTTTCATGGAATACCGGTCATTAGGGAGGAACGATGTGAGATAACAGAGAGGTATTCAGTTCTCCCTCCGTACAGCCTGCTGCAGGTAGCTTCGATACTGAGGGCGGGGGACCATGAGGTACAATTGATCGATGCTAACGGATGGAACTTAAGCTGGAAGGAAGTGGATGAAAGAGTTAAGAACACGAAATATGATCTATTAATCTTCAGGTTCACGCCAACAACCTTTGATTGGGACATTAAAATAGCGTCGATCTCTAAGAAGAGCCATCCGAGCGCATTAACCGTTGGAATCTGCTGGACCCTACGAACATTTCCAAGGCGGGTTATGCAGAACGTGATTGATCTCGACGTTTACATTATGCACGAGTACGAGGCAGTAGCTCCATCGCTGGTCTCCGCAATTTCTGGCGGCGACTTATCGAGCGTTCAGGGGATAGCGTACAGGAATAGCAATGAAATAAGGGTTAACGATCCAGCTAAACCCATATCAGATTGGGATTCCATTCCATTGCCAGCTTATGACCTCCTGCCGTCCTTAGAGAATTACTTCATAAATACACCTCACGGTTCGCCTTTCACTATAACATACGCTAGCAAAGGATGCCCATACTCCTGCATCTTCTGCACTGAAAGAAATACAAAGTTGAAGAAGCGATCAGCTCAAAGCATCCTAAATGAGTTACGATACCTCAAGGAGAAATTTAGCATTAAGACAATTTCGTTCTTCGATGAAACATTCACGATTGATAGGGATAGAGCGATAGCTATAGCTGAAGGCATCAGAGAAGAAAAACTGAGAATGGTTTGGTACTGTAACACACGCGTTGACCTTGTGAATAGAGACTTGCTAAAGATTATGCATGATGGCGGGTGTAGAGGAATATCATACGGAATAGAGTCTGGAAGTCAAGAAATACTGAATAATGCTAGAAAGGGGACGACTGTCGAGCAGGCTGAGGATGCGATAAGATGGGCTAAAGAGTTTGGGATCAAGGTTTACTGCAGTTTCATATTTGGGTTGCCTGGGGAAAATGAGAGAACCATCAAAGAAACTATCAAGTTTGTTAAGAGAACATTGCCGACTGGAGCAATGTTCAATGTTGCCGTTCCGTATCCCGGAACTGAGCTTCACAGAATTGCGGTAGATAAAGGGTGGATAAAAGAAGATGCTAATTGGCAGTGGATGTATCAGCACCAAGCGGTCATGAGGGTAGATGGATTGAGCCAAGAAGATTTGGATAAAGCGAGGATAAGGGCTTACCGTGCCCTATACTCCTACCCGAAGTGGTGGCTCCAAAATGCGCGGCATGTTATAAGGCATTTCGATGACTTTTCTTTAGCTACAAGATACGTCGTTAAAATAATGAAGAACTATATTTTCCACAAAATGGTTCATGCGCACTAAGGTTTTAGCAACGGTACACACCTATAGTCTATTCTATAGGGCAAAAAACATCTAGGATTGTAGGATCTGAGCGCTATTGTTCGGTTTTCTCGGAGAGAATGTGTTTTGAATATTCACCTTTGGTTTTGTCACAGTCGCTAAAAGATGTCATACGATGGAAACTTTCAAATTCTTGTTAACATCAACTTTTTACCCGCCCTACCATCTCGGCGGCGACGCTGTCCACGTTAAATATCTGGCGGAGGCGCTTGTGAAAACAGGGCATGAAGCACACGTTTTCCATAGCTTAGATGCCTATAGGATTAAGAGGAAAGGGAGGCCCGAGAAAGCCGAGTCGGACGGAGTACATACTCATGTTGTTAAGACGCGTTTCAATCTTAGTTCTTATGCTACATATATCCTAGGAAATTCATCTTCAGTAATCAAAAAATTTGAGAGGTTAACTGAGGATGTTAAGCCGGATGTAGTTCACCATCACAACATCTCTTTACTAGGATACGGTATCTTAAAGAAGCGAAGTGATTGCCTTAATCTCTACACGGCCCACGACTACTGGTTGATCTGCCAAGAAACCAATTTGTTCAAAAATGGCTCTGAAATATGTGGAGAGCCTTCATGCTTTCTCTGCGCTTTAAGGTGTGGGAGACTTCCCCAATTTTGGAGGCTTAGGAAAGGGTTTAAGGAGACGGTAAGGGATATCGACATTTTCATCGCGCCAAGCAACTACATAAGGAAGAGGATTTCGCAAGATTTAGATGTTAAGGCGGTCACCATACCTAATTTTGTTCCCGAGCCTGTCGGCAGTATTGAATCATCAGGCTTTTCCAATTTTTTCCTTTATGCTGGCGTCCTGGAGAAACATAAGGGAATCTTGTCCCTAATTAACATATACAAGGAGATTAGCGGCGAAGTTGATGCAAGACTTCTGATCACCGGGAGTGGGCCTCTAGAAGATTATATAAAAGAATTTGTGAAAAGGAATGAGCTTGAAGGTAAGATAATCCCATTGGGCTGGGTAACCCGCGATTTTCTATATCGGTTACTAAACGACGCTAACGCCCTCATAATGCCGTCGATATGGGCAGAAAACTGTCCGCTAATAGCTCTAGAAGCCTTATCTGTTGGAACCCCTGTGATTGCATCAAGCAATGGAGGCTTACCGGAAATACTCGAAAAAATACATAAGGGCTTACTCTATAAATCCAGTGACGAGCTAAAGGAGATCCTGGCCAATTTTGACCGAAAGAAGTATGCCTCGCAACCTAGAATCAAAGATATCTACAAGGAGTATTACTCACCTATAGCCTACCTTAAAAAGTACTTGGAACTGGTAACCGCGCGCTAAGAGGCCTTTAAAGTGCAGAAAAAGCTTATTCTTTTTGGCATAGATGGATTAGAGCCAAGCCTAGTGAACGCCTTCGTTACTCAAAAAAAACTCAAAACATTTTCCTCTCCCTCATTCAGTGTAAAGCTAAGGTCTACTTTTCCACCGGATTCCTATCTTGCATGGCCCTCCATATTTACCGGGCAGAATCTGACAGCGTTTATTCACGACATTATTGCTGACGATCTGAGCCCTTCACGATTAGGCTATTATGTCAGAGACAGAATCGCTGGTAATACTTTTTGGGATAAAGTTGGATCACACAGGTATCGGGTGTGCGTAATCAACCCATTTCTGGGATTTCCTCCGTGGAAGGTAAATGGCCTTATGATAAGCGGGCCGGTGGGGATCGAAAACGGCATTCCTATATCTTTTCCCGAATGGGTGACAAGGAGGTATAATGTCCCAAGGATGGGAGGAATACTTGAGGGTTTTTCTCTATTGCCTTGGGAATACGGTGCTTTTTATAGAAACTGTTGCTACGAAACAAAAGAGATGTCTCGGTTGACTGCTGAAGTTATTAAAGATGGAGATTTCGACTTAGTGTTCGTTACCTACCTAACTCTCGATCGAATAGAGCACTCTTTTTGGCGGTTCGCTGATCTAAACGATCCGGATAAATCACTTCTCAATATCTATCGCGACAGTCTTGCTAATTTCTACATTCTCCTTGACAAGACAATCGAAATTTTTCTAAAGAAGTTTGGCAACGAATATACGATTGCGGCATTTGGCGACCATGGTCATGGGCCAAGACCGTATTATCTGCTTGCGCTGAATGAGTTACTTAGGCGCATGAAGATGCTAGATGTAGGCCAAGAACGGATTTTTAGGAAACTGAAGGAACTTGTGACAGTGATGGCTTTCCAAATCCTCTACACATCTGGACTGGATTCATTTGCGTATCGAATATGCAGAAAACTTCTTGGTTCTGTCAGGTTTCGTCATAAAAATTTCTCGCGAATTTCAGGAATTAGTACATCGCCCCTCTTCGGTTTCAAACAATATGGTGCTTTGAAAATGGCTGGTGGGTCCTGCAGAGAAAAAGAATCATACGAGGATGTGATCTCACTTCTTCACTCATATGGCCTCCTAGAGCAAACATACGCAGGGGAAAAAGAAAGCGCGTTTTCAGAAGTATCGCCCTGTGCAGTTTTCAAGCTTGATGATAGAATTGGGCTATACCACCGGCTATATGCGCCCCTTATTATGAAAAATTTTACTCGAAAGTTAATATCGGGCGGTCATAAAGAGATCACCGCGATGTATGTCTGGAACAGTAATGGTAAACTAAGACAATCGAAGTGTTCTGGATCTATCATCGAGATCTTCTCATCTATATTGGAATTTTTTGGTTTGAGAACCATTCAAGATTCCCATCTTTGGCATTTCTATGACTAAGCAAATTGCGGTTTTTCTGACCAGGGGCTGTTCACCGCCATACAGCGAAGGCACGATTAATTTAGCGAAATTAATGGCTACATCTCTGCTAAAACGCCATAAAGTAGAAGTTGTTCTATTGAATATGCACTATGCCATTGAAGAGGATCTAGGCCCATACCGAGTTGAAGACCCCTTAGCTCATGTAAGATTTAACTTCAGTATACCGATCATCAAGAGACATGCAATGTTGCATTCAGCAACTTTCCCGGTGAAAGTCATCGGCTCATGTTTTGAATTTCTCCAGCTTGGTAGGTTATTGGTGCGGATCAATAAAATCAGTCAAAAAAAGAGCACTACGCTACATCTTATTAACACATTTAAAGCTCCGGCTCTGTTGTTTCGCAAACGTGATGTTACATTGATAACTCACGTTTATAGCTCAAGATCCTTTCCTTTAGTTTCACGCGTTGTCCTACAACGCTCAGATATGCTTCTTGTAAGCTCCCAGAGAATTATGGCTAAGCTGGCTAGAGACTATTCTGGTACTATTGTCCATGTTTATCCGCCAATCGATTTAGATCTGTTTGTCCCTAAACATCGCCCCCCGAACATTACAATGAACCAGCGTAACAAGCGAATCTTATACATCGGCAATCTAACCGATACACGCTTTCCGTACGAAATCTTGCTAAATTTGGCAAGTCTACTGCGGTATCTAAAATTGGAGATTGAGATTTTGGCTCCTCTTAACTGCGATAATCTGAGGCGCAGTTGTGAGATCAAAAGGCAGGCCAGGAAGTTAGGGATAGATGATTTAGTTTCAGTTAGGGTGAAGGACATAACTGATGAGGAGAAACTCCTTAGGTTGCAGGAAGCATACCTTTTCATCTTTGCGCCAAGAGAAGATGTTGCCGTAGTTGAGCCTCCCCTCGCCGTAATGGAGGCTATGGCGTGTGGAGTTCCGGTGGTATGTTCTGGTGTAGCGGCTTTGAATGAAATCGTCTTTAATGGCTATAACGGCTTTGTTTGCGATTTGAACGAAAATACATATGAAAAAGTTCACGAGCTCATTTCAAGTGTAGTTCAAGATCAGAGTCTTAGAGATAAACTATCAATTAATGCGAGAAAGACTATGGAGATATTATGTACCAGAAGTATTGAGAAGATTGGTGTTTTGCTTCGCTAGTCTAATCGTTCCTAGTGAACAGTGTGGATAAGGTGAAGACATAGTGATAAGAAGCCCAAAACATCATGGGGCTATCTGTTTGTGCGGCATCGACGGCTCTGGGAAAACGACACAAATACTCTTGCTTATGAGGTCCCTCTGTGGGAGAGGTCTCAAATGTAGCTACGTTTGGTTTCGCTGGACGCCTTTCATATCGTATCCCTTCCTGGCTCTTTGCCGGGTATTGGGATACACGAAACTGAAAATCAACCCAAGAAGCAGTTCATGTTTTAGCGAACATCTCTTCTACAGAAATAGAGCAGTAGCTAGACTGTGGACGTGGTTTTTCACCTTCGATATTTGTATGCATTATCTGTTGCGTGTCAAGATTCGAAGAGGGCTTGGGTATCAAATTTTATGCGATAGATTCGTGCTCGACGCTATTGTTGATTTGATCCACGACACAAACAAATATGACATTTTAGGAACTGCTATTGGCAAGTTTCTTTCAGACCTGCTAAAGCAGTCCATGATCATAGTTTTAGATGTGAATGAATACGAGGCCTTTAGAAGGAAGGAAGACATACCGAGCATCGATTACCTGAGAGCAAGAAGAGCAAGCTATCTTAGACTGGCTCAAGCTATCGAGCTACCGATAATTGATGGGAACAAGAAACCTGAGGAAGTCCATCAGGCAATCTTAGATAAAGTTATGTCGCATGACAAGACATTTTGCTAATCTCATACTGGGGGCTGTGGTCAGTAAGGTCCAGGGAAAGCCCTGAGGTGCCTTTTTAAATATAACGGCCGAAGAGTTGGAATAAAAATCAGCGCTCGACTGCGAGGAAGTCGCCACTACGCAATTGATCTTCGAGTGTTTCTCGAGTTATCTTGCCTCAGAGTCTGCGAAGGCGATTCTGACGTTTCCCCGCTTTGACTTGTTGGAATCATTTCTGGCAATGACATCAGAAAAGTCAAAGATCAGGCTAGACCGAATTTGCACTCTGTATGTTACAAGGGAGTGAACTTCCAGAGGAAAAAGATTGTTTGGGTAAGTTTCTTACTTTTTGATATCCACGTTAATAGAACAATGCAGATAGACGTTCCAAGACATCTGGCACGCCGTATATGTTTACAAAAAGCTAGAGAGGCCCAACTGGAAAAAGCGTACTAGATATATTTTATGTGAGAATTTTCCCCGCATGAGGTTCAATAAGGAAGGCATTTGCAATTACTGCCTAAGCCGTGCGTCGACACACTATGGGTCAAATGTATATGAAGAAGCTCGGATATTCAGAAAAGGACGAACCATATAGTAAGATTATCAGGAAAGAGAGTCTAACTAGAAATGAAGCTTTGGAGTGCATAGCATTGAAAAACGCACACGAGGAAGTGAATCTGGCTATCGTGAATCAAGTTTTAGAGAAATTGGGGCTGTCGAAGATTGAAGACCGTCTTTTGTTTCTAGCGAATGTGCGGTAGCAGGAGGTATTGTTGTCCGCATGGTTGCAGTCCTGCATGAGCATTTCATGTGCCACTCTGGGTGCGGCGATATACACGACTCAAAGCTTATACCAGTTGTAAGTACGGTGTGGTTGGAAGGCCGACCGGTTTACGATCTCTCTCCCTCCACAGAGGTGCTTGGAAATGCCTTCTAGTTCGCGAGCCCTGTCACTGTTGCTACCACTATGGGGAGCCGGGATAGTAGCGCTGATCATTATCCGACCCCCTCAGGAAAAAATCGCTATTGTGGGAAGTACTTTCGGCTTACTCTCAATACTAGCCGGAATCTATTTGCTTCACGAGCGACAGCGAGTGGGCTCTTTTGCTCCGACTCTATCAAGGCCGTGGCTTTGCTATCTTCCTCTGGTAATCGGAATCTCGGTGAATCTGTTGGCGAGCTTGGCTCCGCCTGCAATTAGCGCATTTGCTCTTGCTGCTGCCCTCACCCTTCTCTTCCCTCTATCCAGAATGATTAATGTTTCAAAAGTGTATATTGCTTTCTTAACGGTTTTTCTTGCAGCATCGATAGGGTATAATCTTTTTTACTATTATCCTCTAGTCAACCGCACAGACCCAATGTCATACCTATCAGTTGCGTCCGCCATAATCCAAAGAGGCCACTATTCTGATGTTATACAACCGACCGATAGATACTATTTTCCATTTCCTGTCATGTCGATCGCTCCTTCGATATTATCTTCTGTCACTGGACTCGACCTCCAGCTATCATTATTAGTTTTTCCCGGCAGCTTAATCCTCTTGCAACCGTTACTAGTATTTCTGCTCTCACGCTTGGTCTTCGATAATGCTGAGGCCGCAGCACTCTCTGCATTCATTGTAGTGACGGAGTCTGCAGTCACTCAATGGATAAATGGGCCAATTGCTCAATCAACTGCGATATCTCTGCTTTTGCTAGTCTTGATTGCGCTGTTCAGTCGGGTTCGATCAAAGGGTCATATGGTCGTAGCTTTCATCGCGTTCGTGATGTTGGTTGCTGTACACGGAGCCGTTGGCTTAGTATCCACCATCTTGATCTCATATCTAATTGTGCGCGAGAGAAGTTCATATAAAGGAATTATCCGCCCCTTGGTTGCCATTTTTCTGGGGTACCTCATAATAGCCGGAACAATTGATAGGATTGTCTATGTGGGTCAGGCAAACCTGGAAAACATCTTGGAATTCATCTTCACACCTGCCTTAAGAACTGAACGTGAACTTTACGGCGCGGGCAGTAATGGCGTGGTTTTTATCTGGTGGGGACTGCCCGTTTCTCTGGCTCTACTCTCCATCTTTGTGCAGCGCAGGAAACAAGGAAGTTCTTGGGCCTATGCAGGCTTGGGCCTTCTTGCCCTATCATTCGTCGTTAATGTAATAGCTCCAAATTTATGCATGGACAGATACGGGGGCCTCACTGCTTGGCTCATTCTTGCGGTGCCTTGTGGTAAAGCTCTGAGCGCCCTAACGAGAACTTCCCGTCAGCTACTCACGCTTATACCGATTATACTCTTAGTATGTGTATCCGCAGTGGTCGATCCGTGTTTGTCACCGCAATATGGCAATCAGGGCTACTATCAGGGTCTATTGCCAACAACGAAACCGGACAGGACAGCTTTGGACTGGGTGAACGGCTATGTAAATCGGAACGTAATTACCGACAGCTATTCCGCGTACTATTTGACCTTCAGCCGATATCGATCTGGTGTGCTTTCCAACAAAGGCATCATTTCATGCCCTCCTAATGTCATGCCCCCCATGCCGGGGCCCCACAGTGCGCTATTTGTCAGATGGTGTAACAGCAGAATGATTTCAACTTTAGCGAATCTGCAAAGGGGTCAAATTGTGAACATACTCTATTACGACGGTTATGATGTGCTCCAAACAAGTGTGATGTAAACTAAGTATAACTGTAATCTCGACTCATCCTTGGGTTTCAACAATTAGAACAGGGGCAGAGATATTTCCGCATGGTGATAGATAGATCATGTACGGCGTGTCTTGGGCATGTGCGGAAACTAAGTTAGTGTTTATCTCAAGGATGATGACAAGGCCATACCGCCGCTGACGCCTCTTGAAGGTAGTAGAACGCCGGAAAGGACCCTGGAAACGAATTCAGGGCCACAGGTTTGGCACTAGAGATTGAATCGCTACTTCGATTCGCATGCGTCGGTCTGATAATAGCATTCTGCGGAGCAGTCTTCCTATCGGTTCTGGCGGCTTCAGGGAGCAAGGCACCTCTAGCAGTGCATTGACGACGACAGTTTCAGCGCCTGCCACTGGTAGATATGTACACGCGTAGTTGCCAACTCGGTTGCTCTGACCGTTTGGGCTCTTTCGTTAACCTTACTTGCAATCGAACAAATCCATAGTCTTCGCCAGTACGTATTGTGTGTTGTTGGTTATGTTGTTGTTCCGTAGGAAAGTAGCTGAGGCATTCCCATCGATACAGAACTGTTTTGGATTTGGAAGCTGGGATTGTAGTGTTCTTTTCGGAGATTTGGAGAAAGTTTCTGCATCCAGCGCCTCTGATTCTCTTAATTCTAAAGGCTGAATTTCTCCTGTCGCTCTCGCGGCCATTTTCTACACATTTGCCCAGTATGATAGCTTAACATTCCCAGTTCCGCTTGGAGGAGCGGATGTGAAATTCACCGTAATGTTGGTGCTGTCAGCTGTTAAGTAATCTATTCCGGGTAAATTCGCAGCCGCATTTAGAGCCAGATAACTCCTCGGAGTAGTTGCCAGACCATGTGCAATATTGAAGGCTTTTTGGCTTCCGTTACCATCGAATGTGGCGACCCCGCTCGTGGTAAAATGCTGTCCGAGTATGTAGTGGGCGACCCCGCTGATACTCACTACAGGAGGCTTCCGACTCGCATCTGCATTGATGAGGAGAATATTAGTGCCGATACCGTTAGTTCCAGACTGTATCTTGTAATCCTTCGGGGCATAGCTACCTCCTGCAGGATTTTCGCTGTCACATTCGATGAGAGTAATCTGCCCCCCATAGTTGTGATATTCAATGTCGAAACCAACGCTTGCAGCGTCATTGCTCTGATGATAGGCATGCAACCCGATTCCGACGAAGTCACGGGTAGCTGTCTTGAAGTAGAACCCCTTGGCACCGTAGCTGGCCGTACACCTAGCGATAAACAGATGGTCCGTATACATTTGGTAACCGACATTGCAGTTTACTGTCTTACAATTAACGATTGCAAGTTCGATGTTGCCCGGTGCGTTCGTGTAGAAGCCAATAGACCCAGACTCGTGATAGTGAGCTTCAACAAAAACCCCTTCAACGTATGCAGAATCGACTCGGTTTAGGTTGACTACTCTGGTATTTGCCGAATTTTCGACATAAACCTTAAAGTCTCGCAGAACTACACGCTGTTTATCCAAGAAATTTCCAGAGTCGAAATCGAGTATCGAAACTCTAGGCGACCCAGTATAATTCAAGACCGTATTGTACATTCCCTCGCCACGTAATGTGAAAGTGCTGGTTGCCTTCTTCCATGAGAGTGATGATGCGATATTATATGTTCCTGCCCGAAGGACTATTGCTCCTCCGCTATTTGGCAGGGCGTTTATCGCGCTCTGTATGACCGTCGCCCCATCTGTGCCGCTATACTCAATCTTCCCTGTCGTACCGTTCTTGGCTTTTATCTTGTTTCCATCTGCTGAATCAACGAAAACAATATAGCTCGCTTCTTGTTCTGGGGCTAAGGCAGTATTTTCTTGGGCTTGCGCGGATTTAATTAAGTGCGCTATCTCCCCTACGGTCAAACCGGTTGCTAATGAAATTGGAACCTTCTTTAACCATTCACGTCTATTTTCCATCCTATTTCTCCTCGGTTGCCGGCCGCGGAAATTGAATCGGAGAGAAAGAGTTGCTTCCTTCTCTCCACACTATCCAGAGGTTACACGAACAATTTCAGTCAAGTGTAACCAAGGATAAGAACTACAGGCACCACTGAATTAAGTCCATATACACCTCCCATGAACAAGATCTTGAAATCTCAAAACAGTACACCCTCCAACCGGTCTAATTCCTTCTGCACCGACATATTCATTATACACTGGGGCACATAGATAAGCTTCGCGACATACTAAGGCATACGCGTGCCGTACACATCCACACAGTCTCTTCGCATGGACCATCCTGTTATAGCAGAAAAATGCACCGAACCATACGGCGAAAAGCTTTTCTCACTCGAAAAACAAACCTTCTCTCGCTGGTCTTCCTTATAGTGGGTTCTCCTCGGTTGCCGGCCGCGGAAATCTAACTAAGGAAGCACTAGCAAAAGTCACTACTCACGCATTCAACGATATCGCTCAGAACTTATCGATTCTCATGCAATTTTGTGACTGTTTAATATCGATGAGCCTAGCCTAGGTATGTGTGCTGGCTCCCCATTGACAGGCATGGTCGTTTAGAAACAGGAACGCAGGGACATCCGTCACCTTAGAATGGAACAGGAAGAACAATACGAAGACGCTCCTAGAAGGAGTACCTTTGCATAGTCACTGGAAGACTACCACTAGATCTACGCCTTACTGCCAGAGATGTGGCGCTAAGGCGGATCAACGTGATCGATTTTGCAGGATATGCGGCGCTGAATTGTCATCATGGGGAGGAACACGATCGCTAACCTTAGAAGACGAGCCAAGAAATCGGAACCTAATAAACCCAAGGCCGATATTGAGATTTTTGGAGAACACTATGATAAGTATAAAACAAAAAATCCGGGTTTTCATTATGCCAAAACAACTTGAAAAGCCGAAACCCGCTCCGCTAATTGAAGCAGTTTCCCAAATCCCAAATGTCGAAGCTGGAGCTTTGATCCGCAAGATTCAGCAACTTGAAAGTGAAAAAGAAGCCCTGAGGCTGAAGTTTCGAAAGCAGAGGCTTGAGCCCTTCATAATAACGTCTTCGCTGCTGATAATAGGGGCAGTCGCCCTAGTATCATCAATCGTCTTTTTTTCATCTATTCTAGCTTTCATCGGTCTAGGCCTTACATTTTGGGGCGCCCTATTCTTCTTCATAAAGCCAGTGGCTTATGTGAAGGCGAAGCTCCTAGATCCAACCGTAGTTCCATCGCT
>Ga0129298_10000455_pt1 | contig 16108 bp, 15 predicted proteins | sample I19B2metaG_FD_94707 | JGI IMG/M metagenome (GOLD analysis project Ga0129298, IMG submission 94707) | Lake sediment bacterial and archeal communities from Gulf of Boni, Indonesia to study Microbial Dark Matter (Phase II) - ​I19B2 metaG | ecosystem: Environmental > Aquatic > Freshwater > Lake >... | reverse complement strand
GTTGTTACATACCTCTACATTGTAAGAGCCACCATCAATATAAAAACCATGACTGTTAGGCGGATTATTTCCTACGTTCCCGGTTTCACAAATATTATTTGACATTATGCCATCATAACATAAATAACAGAAAATAGCACCAGCATCTATTTTATGTAAATGTACATCATGAACATAGTTTTTATCAATTAAAAAATCATTTGAATATCCTAACATTATACCGTCATATCCGGCATTTGAAAAAGTATTATAAGTTACCTCAATATTATTACTCCTTATTATATTTACTCCCGATCCGCTCATCCCTCCGTAAATAGTAAAATCCTGATAATATCTCCCTGTCCCCTTAATGTAATTAATCCTGTCTATTGTATTGTCACTAATCAAGATATTTTCACAATGCTGCAATTCAACAAAATCACTGTTAATTTCATACCCATTACAGTTTTTTATAATGATACCAAAAGTATTTAGCATCATACAAGCATATATCCCTATATAATTAAATGCAACTGCATCAATCTCAGTTTTAAAACAATTGTCAAGACTTATACCACATTCAGCGGATTCATTTATCTCTAAATTTTTAATTGTGATCCATGATCCACTATCTGAATAAATACAATCACTTCCATAGGTTACAGTAACATTTTCAGGTTCAGCCGTTGAATAAATATAAATGGTCTTGGTTATGTTATTATAAGCCCATGTATTTGCGGTAGTCAAACAATTACGATGATTTTGAATAAAATATTTCTTCCCTGCTGTAACAGGTACAATAGTTTCATTTTCTATATCTTGATAGTAAGGTAGGATTGTAAAAGTTTCATTTATAAATGATGACACCCTGCTGATACCATGTGCAAACGTATAATACTCTATCACTAACTCTGCATTGTCATAATAACCATCCGCTTTATTAATTGCCGTATCTATCAGCGTAGTATTACTCCCTCCTGTTGCACTTCGCCAGCCAGCAGTTCTCCCCAATAATGCTTTAGTGCCTCCGATAAATATATTTGTAATTTCAGAAGGCAATGTATTATCCTGTTTGCTCCATATATTACCTCCTTCATTAACCCATCCTGTAACACTTTTTATACCAGTTAACTTAGGCACATCACCTGATCCGAAGCAGTCAATAATTATATTTTTCTTGTTTGATAAATCTAATTTATCATTTACGAATGTACTTCCTCTTTCGAGGTATAATTTGGTACTATCTTGGATTACATTAGAAACCTTGTTCAGTGTTAAAAAAGGTTTTGACTGACTGCCATCACCTGTTAAATCATTTCCCGAATTACTGACATAAATAGTGTTTGTCTGTGTGACGTTATTAATAGCATTGTTTACGTCTGTATGGTTGTTATTTATTGAACTACTAAAAGATATTCCAGATTGTCCTACAAATAAATTAGACTGTGATATTTCATTTGGTGCATTGGCGTTTAATGACGCTATATTACTATTAAATGCATTAATTAATTCTGTGCCATTCATTGCCGTTGTAAGTACAGTTAATGTAAGATAATCATCAATAAATCCATTGGATTCATTAAAATTATTATTTAGAGCTGCAATGAATTGAGAAGGAGTCATCCCCGCTGTTACCTCTGTCATATCAATCTTTTATTAACCGTACACTAAATCCAAATTTCTTTGAGGAGAAGTCATTAACTGTCGCTGCACTGTCATAAGCTACATACATACGATATTTATTTGAAGCACTATCATTAGATCCCCAATATGACCCATAAGTACCTATTGATGAGAACGCCCCTGTCGTACTTGATCTTATTCCCCCAGGAACAGCAGCAAATCCGCTCGAATTATCTGCCCCTGTATTAGGACTTGACCAGTGAGATGTACCAGATTCTTTTAAATGTCCTCCTGCCACTGATGCACCACCAAGATACGTTATGAGTGTTGCATATTCAGTTCCTGTAGGAATATGATAACCAGTTATGTTTAGTTTCCCCGAATCAATAGCATAACCGTTATACATTGCGCCATAAACGGACTTGTAAGTGTTAGAGTCATTATTATACCAACAATAAGCCTCTGTGGTTTTGTTTTTCCAGTTAGTATTATTAGTCTCTAAGGTTATTGGTGTGTTATCATTATATTTTGTTGTTTTTAAATTTTCTAATAACCAAACTTGAGTACCTATCTTCACTTCATGGTAAACATTACCATCCGCATCTATTATCTGTAATACTGATCTTCCGACAGTCCTGTTACCCTTTACATTTCCGTAAAAACTTAATGTATCATCCCACCATACAGATAAATGAAAATCAGAACGCATTCTCGATGTATCAAGGTCGGATGAAAGTATCATTATGGCTTCAATAGAGTAAGGAGAATTGTCTTGATATTTAACAATCGTTCTGGTAAAGTCATAACTTACTAAGATTGATTCTGTAACCGTTTTTATAATGTTGTTATAATAAAACCATACGTCTTCAGTATCGGCAGCAATATAAGCAGCAGTATTAGGACATTGAAAAGTATAACTACCAGCAGTGCCACCAACGGTTAAATAATCAGTTGCGCCAACCTTTTGATTATAAAGTCTTCCTCCACTTATCTTTGAAATCTCACCAAAGAATAATACCTCAGATCGTGTCGCCCAATACGAACTCCACGAAAAACCACCCCCCTTCAGGGCCCCTTTTCCAAAACCAAATCTTTTCATGATCGGTTGATCTTTAATGAATACTAAGCTCCCGATGTAACCTCAAAAGCAGCGCTTGCTATCCATGCTTCATCGCTGTCGGTAATGTTTATCTCAAAAACATACCCGTCATCAGCCGTATCCGGATAAGTAAGTCCTGGTATAGTTACCTCCACATCGCTGCCGTTCAGAAAATATATCTTTGTTTCACCGGTTTCAATAACTGCTCCCTCCGGATCCTTCAGCCTCCACCTCAGTGGCACCGATCCCGAACCGCCGGCATTATCAAATGTTATCTCCGGCACCATCGGATCATTAATGGCCCCGGCAGCAACTACCACTGTGTCAATTACCGGGCTTATCGGCTCCGGATAAAGAACACCCTGGGCCGATCCTGCTGTCAGGGTAACTGCATCAAAGTAATCATCGCCACCGGCAATCATCTGGTAACCTGCCGGCAGGGCACCATAACCCCTCGCTGTAACAACATCAACTCCCCTTATCTTGGCAACAGTAACCGTTGCCCCGTCAGGACCGATCTCTATCAGCGAAAATTTCTTATCTGTAACTGCTTCCACGCCAATATATACATCACCTGCGGTGCCTGCTATAACCCCCAGAAGCCTTGAATGATTTGTTTCCTGTGACATTGTATTTATTTTTAATTTAACCTCTTTAGTCCCTGTCATTGCGAGGAGCGTAGCGACGAAGCAATCCTTAACGCCCTCTACGTTACCAACTTCTCCAAATGCGCTACCACATACGGAATTTTATTCTCCCTGCACCATTGCGACGGGAATTCCGTAGTCAGTTTACATTCCCTGAATAATTTATTATTCCTTATATATTGTGCCTGTTCTTTTCTGGTCCAGTACCAGAAGCTGTTCTCGTTCCAAAAACTTACATGAGTCGGATCCTGCCATGCTCCTCTGCCATCAGTCGATGGCGTCTGGCTTAATAAAATTCCTCCGGGTGCAAGTACCCTGTGAATCTCATTCATTATTAATTGCTGATTTCTGATATGCTCTAAAGCATCATGCGCCCTGATTACACCGCAAGAATTATCAGGCAACGGGATTCCGTTTTCAAGATCATGAATAATGTCGCCATTATACTTATCTATACTTTTATACCCTTCAGGTTTTCCAAAACCACCGCAAAGATCAATTTTTAACAGGTTATTAATATCCGCAAACCTTTCACCCAGCTTATAAATATTCTTATTGTAAATCGCCCTGGTTTCATCCTGTACCAGTTTATTTTTCTTCATCCAGGTATTTTCACCGGTAATCCGGTATATGTATAATACCTTTGGAATATGTTTATATCTGGTATTCAGATACATTTGGTGCATTAAGTCAAGATCATCACATACTGAAAGGTCAAATCTATGCCCCCCCATACTGTCATATACTGACTTTCTCCATGCCCTTACATGATCGGGTGCAAACCAGATAAAACCTAACCTTCCTGGATATTCCGGCTGGCTGTTCATTGCATATAAGCTTCGCCCTTGCCAGTTAAACAAACGGTATGACCATCCGTATTGCGAACCATACGGACTAAAATCATCAGATAGTTTTGCATTATCAGAATAAACAAAGCCTGTTTCAGGATCATCAAACGCTTTATAAACCTCTTCAAGACAGTCAGGCGTAATCAGATCATCGTGATCAACCTCAACAATTATCTCCCCTTTTGCCTGATCACATGCATATCTTTTTAAAGCCCCTACATAATCTATCGCATATGGAAATTCAATTATCCTTATCCGTTCATCTTCTGCCTGGTATTTTGCCCCACGATTAAGCAATACTATCCATTCCCAATCCGAAAATGACTGGGAAAGGATAGTTGCTTCAAGTTCCTTCAGATACCTGGCATCATGGCTCGGTGTGATTATGCTTATCATTTACCGAACCCCTGCCATTTCTGAATGTAGCGAATAAAATAACCAACAGCTAAACAAGCTATTGTCCAGATTACCATTCCTGCTGTTACTTCCATGATTTGAATGTTAAGTAAATATTATGTAGTTGATTGTAACAATCCATTTTCAAAAGTCATTGATGTAAATGTGTATGTGACAGTCCCTGTATAACCACCGTATGCCCCCTGTGCGCCCTGCGCCCCCTGGTAACCCTGGTATCCACGATATCCTTGCGCACCTTGATCTCCTTGGTTTCCCTGCGGACCTGTTGCCCCTGTATTACCCTGCGATCCTGTCGGTCCGGGATAACCCTGATCTCCTTGCGGACCGGTACTCCCTTGAAAACCTCTATATCCCTGGTCGCCCTGCCAGCCTTGCGGCCCTGGTGACCCTGCTGCGCCTTGCGGTCCGGTCACGCCCGGATAACCTTGATCACCTTGATTACCTTGATTGCCCTGATAGCCTCTATAACCCTGATAACCTTGGTCGCCCTGTTCGCCCTGAGGTCCTGTTGCTCCTGTATTCCCTTGTGAACCTGGAACTCCAGGATACCCCTGATCGCCTTGCGGGCCCTGGTAACCCTGGTAGCCTCTGTACCCTTGATCACCCTGCCATCCCTGCGGACCGGGAGAACCAGGCGTACCCTGCGATCCTGGAGTTCCTGGATATCCTTGGTCACCTTGTGGTCCCTGATCGCCTGTATAACCTCTGTAACCCTGATTACCTTGATTACCCTGATAACCTTGTGGCCCTTGAGCACCAACCGGAATGGCACTATTGCTTATAACCGTCCCAACATATCCATTATTATTAGTACTCGCCGATGCCCCGTTCTCCTCAGTATCCGAAAAAGTGATATCCTCGTCGCTCCATGCCAGAAGCTCCAGGAGTGTAACATCCCATTTCTCCTCGTACATATCCCAGCTACCCTCTGCAATTTCAAACTCACGGCTGCTGTTGTATGTATGCTTCACAAAACTCCCGAAACTTATTCCTGTTCCCCTTACTGTCCCTTTCAGCACCTGCCGTGCACTCCTTCCCCTGCTTGCCAGGGTACGGGCCAGCTGCACCATGAATATATATTCCGCGGCGCTGCCGAGCCTGTGCCACAAGGTAGTCGGATCCCCGCTGCTCAGCTTTGTAATATTCTTATAAAGCAAAGTCACGTTATCCACTGCCGGTCCATCAGCTGCCGACAGGTCTATTGTCCCCAGGTCATCCGGCTCAGTACTGTCATTGAACGTGGCAAGTGTTTTAATCCCCGACAGGTATAATTCCCCGTCTTTCAGAAAATATATTTTTGGTTTGCTGAATGCTATCCCGCTGAACACATCGCCTCTATGGGGCGTTTCCTCCTCACCATACCTGTACAGAGCCACTGTCAGCGTTCCCGCTCCCGGTATCCCCTCGGCTATAATGCTTATCACGTTCCACACCGGTGCCGATATCGACGCCAGTACAGTCTTGCTTATAATGGTGGCCGACGTCGTCCAGGTTCCATTCTCCTGCAGGTAATATGGCGTGGATCCGACCAGTACAGACACAGCAAAACGAACAGTCATATTTATTGCATTTACATGACCGTCATTATTTTTCCCGATGGGAGCAAACATCATCTCAAATACAAAGAGTTCACCTGCAGGAGCCGTCACATCAATCTGCTGGAAAATCTGATCCGTTCCCCCACTGTCACCCCCGCTAAGGAAAGCATAAGCTTCTCCTTCAAGTATCCTCTGATATAAGGCAAATGTGCCGCTCTTGGTCCAGCTGGCAAAGGCCCCTCCTGCAAACCTCCAGAACTCATAATTATCAAGCAGCGACTCTTTTCTCCCGTAATTATGCGAAAGGATCACCTTCTTTGCCCCCGGCTCCAGTGTCCTGGTCAGCGAGCCCACCGGCCACACCTCAATACCTGTGCCCTTGTATCCCAGATCGAGCACTGCCTGTGCTGCCTCCGTGGTTTCATATACCCCAGCCGAAGTATATAGCATCCGGGTACTTTTCTTATCGGCGCTGCAGGTAATATGCCACCGGCCATTGAACTGAGTTATCTCGGCATCATACTTCTGCAGTATCTTTTCAATAACATCATAGCAGTTATTATCTTCATATATACCGGCGTCCTCGTAAGTCTGCGCAAGAGGAGAGTAGGAATGGTTATGGGTAGTCTCAAAAAGATTAATCGCTATCGAATAACCCAGGCCCAGGGCAATTTTATCCAGGCAGTGAATTATAATTGCAAGCTGGCTGCTGTTCCCGGTCAGGGTAAACTCCTCGTTCTTCAGCAAGCCAAGCCCATCGGTAGCGGTGAACTTAATGCTCTGCGGAGCAGGAATATACGGAGCCTGGTACTGCTGTGGCAACACATACCCCGTCCACAGCAAAGTAGAATCCTTGTAAAGCTCGGCCTTAATCTTTTTTGAATTATTTGTATAGAACTCATCCAGTTCAAAGTCAACCTCCTCCCTGATCCCAAACTCCAGCGAAGTACCCCTCACAACAGCCGCCTTGTCTTTCCTTAGGATCAGCGCCCCCTCTTTAGGCATATTACGGTCTATGTCATCACCAACATAACCATCAAACAAAAGCTTCAGCTTGTAGTTATTACCCAGCCTGCTCCTGCACAAAAGTTCATATTTTAAACCGTATGCCATCTATATTAGTTAACTCATCAATACCGTCATTGCGAGGATCCGCCAGCTGGCGGAGACGAAGCAACCCTTTCCCCCCGTCACGTCCCCACCTTCCTCCTCCTGTTCTCCTGTTCCACCACATACACCAGGTCAGTCCCCTTCGCCTTCAGCTCACCGGTAAGTGTAATTGTAAAGTTCTGTTGCGTCGTCCCCGCAACACCAGCTGTCGCCGAAGCAGCGCCTGACGAAACAGAGGCTCCGCCACCCGATGCTTTCGCCAGCGATCCTTTAACCGCTGTGCCAACAGCAACCAGGGCAATACCTGCAGCCAAAGCTACCGGCCACGCTGCCGGGTTTTTAAGCATCTTATCCAACACACCTACTGTGATGGCACTTGCAATAGCTAATTTTCCGATTGTTATTGCCAGATCTGCAAACGATGCTGCCATAACTGCCCCAAAGTCTTTTGCCTTAGCATTCCCTGAGGCAAGAGCTCCAAGAAAGGCGCCTATATTCTCAGCCATTCCTTCAAGTCCTTCTTCCAGGGCATTTGATATGTCAACAGTAACCTTTCGTATGGTATCTCTTGTTTCATATACTTTTGCAAGTGCATTGCTCACCTGGCTAAAATCAGGCATTTTAATATTAACCGTACTCGCCTTATCATCAATAAGCTGAAGATCCTGAAGTTTCCTTAATTCAAGATCAAGTTCCTCATTAACGGCAGCAATAGCAGTCTTTTTTTCCCTGTATAACGCTTTTTCTTCCTGGGCCAGCTCCCTTACAAGGGCACTGATTTTTGCTTCCTGCTCTGCAATCTCCCTCCTCTGTTCATCTGTCGGATCCTTGGCTGATATGGCAAGCTGTTCCTTCATAATTGCCAGCCTCTCTCTCTCCACCGATATCTGATCCGCATATACCGATTTATACAGAGCCGATGCCTGGTTCAGGTATTCCAGCTTTTTCTTCTGGTCCTCAGTCTCCTCCTTTGCCATCAGCCTGAGCTCGGCAGCCTTGGCCTTGCGTTCTTCCAGCGATGTAATCAGATCTATTTCCCTGTCATCCAGTGCATCAAGCCTGTCAGCAAGTTTCCCCGCTTCCGTCCAGTCGTTCTTTATCTCCTCACCTATGCCCTTAAAAGCTCCCTTCATGCTCTCCCATCCCTGCTTAAACTTGCCGGTAGCTATCTCATATACTCCCTTGCCGAATACGGCCAAACGGTCAATTACATTATTCAGAACCGATTTAACCTGGGCGAGTATCCTGGCAAACTGATCAGCCCCCTTGCCCGATTTTGAAAAGTATGCAATAAGAGTACCCAGGGCAACCACAATGGCACCTATGCCCGATTGCAACAGGGCTATCTTTACTCCGTTAATTGCTATTTTGAAAATACTTCCGCCAGCAGCTGCTCCCTTGAACGATTGTCCCACAAAATTCAGGCTTCTCCCGGCGGTGCCAACAGCATCACTCACCGCCCCCATGTTAATACCGAACATCTCTGCAAGCTGGTTAAGCTGTCCCCCTGCAGTGCCCTTAAAGTCAGCAACCGCCTTCTCCCCGTCCTTCAACCCCTTCCTGAAGTCCCCGGAGTCAACCCCAAACTTTGCCTTCAGATTCGATATTACTGTCCCCATGTTAATAATTTACTTCTTTAGTCACTGTCATCCCGAACGCAGTGAGGGATCTCCCCCGTCGTCCTCAAATCATCATTTCATCATCCCCTTCAGTATCTCCTCATGCAACACCTCAATCTTTTCCCTCTCTTCAACACTTATTGCCCTTGCGCCACTGTGCCCTTGCGCCGCTGCGCCTCATTCATCCCACGGAAACGGCCACAGCTCCCTCGCGTTTCTTTTAGAATTCCTGTCCACCTGCAGGTTCCAGAGCAATGCCGTCGATGTCCTTATCAGTTCCGCTATCGGTTTCAGCCTTTCCAGTTCCGCCTCGTTATAACCACCCATGGCATCCAGGAAGTCACCTACAAGCATTTTCTCAAACCTCTCCGCATCCATGTGTAAGGCCCCGAATGCAAGCCTTCTCATATATGCGTAGCTGAACTTAACAGCTATCTCCAGGTCAATGCCATCTACCTCCAGAACATCTTCGGGCGCTTGTCCGGGGCTTCGCTTTTTTTTTGCCCCGCGCCACCTGTCTGAACAGTCAGTATCTCAGAGAACTTTATTATTGTAGCCATATCCATCAGGCGCCCGAATGCCTTCTCATCCAACCCGAGCTCTTTCCCGTCGGCTTCCTCACCCTCAATAGCCGAACACCACGCTATCGATCTCAGGGTGTTGATATCAACCTTCCCGGTTATATCGCTCATCTCCTTACCGGTAAGCGAAGTAAAGTTGCCCAGCGCGTTCATGTTCCACATTATCCGCACCCTCCGCCCATCCGTCAATTCCAGATAATCAGCTTTCATAGTAATGTCATTGCGAGCGCAGCGAAGCAATCTGCCTCTTGTTGCTCTGTATTAACTAAATGTTATGCCTGCGTTCCAAACGTCACCGTCCCCTTCTTCGCCTTGATGGTGAATGAGAAAGTTCCCAGCTTCTTCTCGCTGCCACCTTCCTCGCTCCATCCGCGAAGAGTACCGGTACCGGTCACCTGTTTCTCGCCGCTGGCCGTACGTCCATAAACGAAAGCCACCTCTGCACCTGCAGCGGTTGCTGCCCTGAGAGTTTCAAAATCCTCATGAGTTGACGACTCGGTCGTGTCACGTTCAATGGTCTTCCCACTGCAGCTCATTTCCGTATCGTAATCAACGAAATCATCAACCGGCACACCGGCATTTTCTTTCAGAAGTATCTCCTCGAATCTCGGATCAATCTTCAACCCTGTGGTTTCGAGCCCCTTTATTAACTTGGTACCCCACTTAACAGTGAGCAAGTACCCGTAAACATTTGTTGCTGCCATCTTATATGTGTATTAAAAATTAACTTCTTTAGCCCTGTCATTGCGAGGAGCGAAGCGACGAAGCAATCCTCACCTTGTCTTCGTCTCAATCATAAACCTCAAATTATTCCCATACAATCTGCTCTCCTGGTCAAACCCCGGATCGTCACCCTCGTAGTTCACCGCCAGGAACTGAGTGCTGTTAACCGTTGTACCCGCGAGCGCCTCTATTGCTGCCCTCACCAGGTCAACTTTTGTCTTTACATTATCCGGGAGCGTGTCAACAATCATAATCTCAACAGCATAATTAAAGCTGTGCACCCCCTCCTTTAAAAGATTCGGAGGCAGCTCCTGTTCAGAGTGAACACAAAACGGAGCAGCAATCTCCTCGTCACCTATTGTAACATAAGTGTTCGTGATTATCGCCCCCACCGTCGTCTGTATTGCCTCAGTAATCATAATTTCCTTCTTTAGCCCTGTCATTGCGAGGAGCGAAGCGACGAAGCAATCTTTTTCGTGTTACTCCCAATTATTTCGCCGCCCTCTCCTTAAAAAACTTATCAATCTCTTTCTCAGCATTCTCTTCAAAAACCTGTTGTGCTTGCCCCTTGCTGCTTTCCCATGCTTTATCAATAAAACGCCCCGGCTTTATTCCCCCTTTCCATCCGGCTGAAGGGTTTCTGCGCGGATTGCTGAACGAGTGTTGCGAGTCGCGGTTTGCCAGGGTGCCGTAATTATGCCAGTAAATAAGCATCCACGGATTCCAGTTCTGTCCCCTCCGGTTCTGGTACATCATGCCCTTCCTGAACACCCCCACGCCAAGCTCCGGATCCTTACCCTTATATGGCACTATCCTTATCGATCTGGCGGCCCCCTTCAGCTTTGCAGGCAGGTTGTTCTTCATTGCCTTCTGAACCGGAGCAGCTGCCTTTCTGAACGCTGCCATTACCGGCTTCCGGTATCCACCCTCCGGAAACTCCCTGAATATCCTCCTCAGGTTCTCCGTCCCCGTAAAAGTCACCCTGTTCTTCTGCTCAGCCATATTGGTATCTATTAACCCCTTGTGCGCCGGCGGATTTTCTCCCCCCCTGGGGGGAGATCCCGCGAAGCGGGAGAGGGGGGGGTTTCGGGGGTTACTCCGTCACCTTCTCCGCAATAATATCAATGAACATCTTCATATCATCAGGCGTTGCCTGAAGTATATTGTAGTTAACACTCTCATCAGCAATTCTCATAGTTTCATCTATGGTACTCTTGTAATGAGTTCTGTAAAGAAACCTTCCCGGAACAACCAGCCTGTTATTCACATACTGCTCGTTATTGTTCCCCGTGGCCACCCTCGAACAATAAGCATAGAATGAATGAGCAAAACCCTTCTGCGGCGCCCCCATGCTTGTCTTTGTGGTGGTCGGCACCTGAAACGAAACCTTCCTGTTAAATGTCCCCGGATTACCCATTTTTCTTCTTTAGTCTCTGTCATTGCGAGGAGCGTAGCGACGAAGCAATCTCCCCCGTGATAATCAGTACCTCACTACCCTGAAATTCCTCTCCTTCAGCTCCGCCGATGTCACCCTTTGCCCCATTCCAATGTTCTCAGTCCTGTTCTCCGGACTCAGATACATATCACACGCCCTCAGTATCACGGCCTGTTTCAGATCTGCCGGCACCGCCGCAGCTGTTGCCCACCCCGTTGTAAACTCAATTTCAACAGGATTCATCTTATCAGCATCAGCACTGAACGACTCCAGGAATCTCAGCCTGGCTGTCAGTTCGCTGTTATCCAGCTGGTAGTCCGCTGAGTTTACTGTGGTTAGTACAGCAGCATCCTGGGCGTAGTATTTCACGCTCGAAATAGCATCCACCGGCCCCAGCTCAATTTCAATCTCGTCACCCTCCGGATAAGCATCCAGGTATAAAGTATAAGTCGCCCTGCAGTACTGTCTGCCCGTGGCATTCTGCGAAGCATCTATTGCAGCATAAATAAGGTCCTGCAGCAGAGTATCCCTGTCAGTATCCGTATCCGTGGTAGGAATTCTCAGGTTCCGCTTCACATCCGCCAGCGATACCGGGTAAATTGTAGGAGCCGTCTTTAACTTATACCTGTTCATCACATTCATTCTTTAGTCTCTGTATTCACCCCCCTTTAGGGGGGCAGGGGGGTTGTTCCTTCTTTAGCCACTGTCATCCCGAGCGCAGCGAGGGATCTCCCCCGTAGTACTCAGGAGGTCGTCACTCCCCGTACTTCATTATCTTCTTCAGCATCGTCTGGCTTATCCCCTCGTCGAGCAAAGCCTCACCTGCATCCTTCACCTGCTGCACAGTCTCAAAGCCCATGTTAAAAAGCTTATCCCTCCCCGGGAAATCCTCCGGCAGTGTATTCACCTTCTTATCCTCGGCATCCGGTATCGGAATAACGAAACCTCCCTTTATCAGTTCGGGTGCTCTTTCGGCATCAACAATACCATTCATCCCTGCTGAATAGGCATAGTCCCAGTGGCATTTAATCCACAGAACCTTTACATATTTAGTCTCCTTTGCCATAATCTCTGTTTTTACTGTCATTGCGAGGAGCGAAGCACTTCTGCTCTCATTCATTCACCGTCATTGCGAGCGCAGCGAAGCAATCCTCCCCATGTTTCCTTTAGTTTTCTCCAAGTCCCCCCTTGGGGGGATTTAGGGGGTCGGTTCTGTTGGTAAAAAAGGGCCGGCCTCTCCTCCGGCCCCTCACCCTGAACTAACCTGACCTATGAAAAAACCACTAAATTCCTGAGAGTGCGTCTTTCATGCAGGCAAATGATGCCGGATGCTCCGGTGCTGCATCATAGAACGCATTCATTATGAGATCAACAATATTGCTTTTTGCTGATGTGTATGGATCAACAAGCAGATCAACAGCGCCAAACTGTGCAAGGATGAACTTGTTCCAGTTACCGAAGAAAATTGCAGAGCTTAAACTCTGATTTCCTTTTGTAAGGGTATCGCTTACAAGAGTAGTAACAGCTGCATTATAGCCCACAAGTTTTGTAGGTTCCAGAATGTTCCATACTCTTTCAGGATGTCCGCTTTCAATGGCGGTCACCATCAGCTTATATTTTATCTTCGGTGAAGTCACGAATGCGAGCGAACCCATATCAGCGTCGGCAAGTTCTATCTTGCTTATAAGTTCCAGTACGTGTGGAAGGGTAGGAGCAGCTCCATTGGTACCGCCCACTACATCGCCAATTCCTGAAGTTGCAATAAGACCTGTAGGCCCGTCACTTGCTCCGTGCAGTGCACCTCTCTGCAGATGAACAGCTGCTGCTGAAATAAGAGCATTCCATACTTTCTCCTCAATACCGGCTGCCTCCTGTACAAGAAGAAGCTTGCTGAGCGGCACATAGTTTGTTATCCTCTTCGGGGTAAGGCTCACTTTGTTAAGAGCAGCTGCAGCATCCGAAGCGGCATCATTTTCAGCATCCCATTTTACCGTTGGTTTTGTCGAAAAATATGGAAGATCTACATTCCCCGTAAGCCCCGAGAGTGTCTGTGCTCCAAGCGGAACCAGAACGGTTTTTGCCCATACGGCATCAATAAAGTTGCCTATTACTGTTGGTACAACCGGCGAGCTGGCAGCTGCCAGGGTGCTCCTGGTAACGGTTTTGTTTGCCAGCACCTTCTGTGAAATTCCGAGCCCCATAACTCCGCCCCATGTGCCGTTCTCTTTTGCGGCCTCGTCGTGCATTTCCTTCTCAATACCGGTCAGCCTCTTGCCTTCAGCCATTTCCCTTATGGCCTTCAGGAGAGAATATTTCTGAATATCCTTCTCTTCCTGCTTGCTTACATCCTTGCCTGTTCCTGCAGCAAGTCTCTGCTGGTTTTCAATCTGCTCCTGGCGCTCAATCTCTTTGTCAAGATTTTTTACCAGATCCTGTGTCTCATCCCACCTTGTTTTTTCAGCATCGGTGAGCTCTGCCTTGTTGGCCAAAATATTCCTTTCAGCCATCAGGCCCTCTTTTTGCCTTTTTAATTCCAGACTCTTCATGTTTATAAATAATTGATTATTGATAATTAGCCTTTTGGCCGTTATTTCATTCTAAGCACCGCCTGCAGTCTTGCCACCTGGTCTTTCAGGGCTGTGTTTTCAGCAAGCATCGCCCTTATTTTCTCCGGGTTGCGTTCTCTTATCTCCAGATCCTTTCCGTCCAGCAGATCGAATATGTCCCGCACCGAGTAACTTTCAATCTGGCTTAGCGTGAATCTTCCGCCAAGCTCCCTGTAAGCATACATCAGCGCCGTAAAGCCTTCCTCACGCATCCGCCTCATGGCAATATCTCTTTTCCCCGCCTGTGGATTCGATGGTATATTTACAACGCTCCACTCCAGCAGCTCCTGCCCGGCAAAGTAGTATGTCTCTTCACTTCTTCCTTCTGCCTCTTCACCCGTGCCATATTTCCCCTGTCCTATTTCAAGGAATCCCACTGATGATCTGCTGAGCGATCCGAACAAAACTTTCCTGAAAACCTTTTCGGCAAGAGGGTTAATATCCGACGGCTCAAACTGTGCAGAAGCAACAAGCCTTCTGTCAATTCCCAACCCTTCAACTCCAATCGATATGCTTTTGCCTATAATATAATCCGGATCCGGATCCGTGCATAAACCTCCCGAAAGTGTATGCTGGTATGCAACCACCGGGTTTAGCCGGTAATTATCAATGTTCCAGTTATCCTGGTTTAATACTGTTCCGTGCCTGTCCCTGTCAAGTGTCGAAAGAACAAATGGAATTATCCTGCTCTCTTCAGCTCCTTCAGGTATCTGTGCCCTGAAACCGAAACCATATCTCTTATTTGCTGGCATTGTTTTGTGTATTATTGTTTCCGACTATATTGGCAGGAGTGTAAAATTCGCCTCCTCCTGTTCGTGGATTCCTGTTCAGTAATGCACGGCCTTCATCTGGCGAAAGTATCCCGCTTAGCACCATCTCTTTTATATGATTTGTAACCGAAGCCAGGTCACCCCTTAACAGCCCGTCAAGGTTGTACCTGATTCTTATCACCCCTCTTTCCTTCGGCAGCAGCAGCTTTTCTTCCAGTTCAATCTCCTGTCTCCTTATTGCTGGCCTGAAAGAATATTTCACAAACTGCAGATCCTGGTGTTCTATATTTGAGAATGTTGCTCTGCTCAGATCATTGAGCATATGAACCGGCATATTGAACCACCTTGCAACATCCTGTATGCTGAACTGTCTTGTTTCCAGGAATTGTGCCGCATCAGGTGCTATGCCCAGGGCCTTGTATTTTAAACCATGTTCCAGAATTGGAGTGGAGTGATCCCCGGCTTCGCCTGTATAGAATGATTCCCACCTTGTTGTAAATGCTTTGAAAGCCTTATCATCCATATGGCCTTCAGTCTCAAGCACTCCCTTCAGGTTGCCTCCCTTGCGGAAAAATCTCGCTCCGAATTTTTCAGCTGCCAGGCCAAGACCAATATTGTCCTTTGCGGCCTGTATGGGCGAAAGCCCCCACATCCCTTTTGTGGTGAAGCCTCTGTAATGAATTATCTCGTTTGAAAAAAAAGTCTTTTTTATCCCCAGGTCCTTGTCGTCAATCTCATAAAAAAGCTTATTGTTGCTTATCTTGGGCTTGATCCCTGCCGGATGTATCGGTATCAGCAACTTTGGCTTGCCGCTCCCCTGGTAATCCATTATGCTTATGCCGTTGCCCCAGCCCTGCAGCCACCCGTTCATAAGCTCATGCCAGGTAAAACGGTTCATCATTTCGTTAGGGTGCATCAGCAATTCCTTGGCATCATGCTCAATGGCTTTCCTGTATCCGTTTTTCTCCTCGTAAAATTCAATCGGAAGTGAAGCCGGCAGCTCGCTCCATATACGCATTGCCTGCCATACAGCCGAAAACTTTATCGCCGTATCTTCATTAACGGTTATCCCCGACTCTGAAATACCAAGTGCGCCGGCCAGCGATCCCGTTC
>Ga0129298_10000454_pt1 | contig 16120 bp, 20 predicted proteins | sample I19B2metaG_FD_94707 | JGI IMG/M metagenome (GOLD analysis project Ga0129298, IMG submission 94707) | Lake sediment bacterial and archeal communities from Gulf of Boni, Indonesia to study Microbial Dark Matter (Phase II) - ​I19B2 metaG | ecosystem: Environmental > Aquatic > Freshwater > Lake >... | reverse complement strand
GCAAACATCGAGAAGATTTTTGGCAGTTGGACGGCGAAGCAAACGGGCACCGTGTATGTGAGAAAGCTCAGGAAAGAATCGGACAAGAGGCTCAGGCGGTTGGGCATCTGATGGTTGGAGTACTCGTGGATACGAGCATTTTTGTTGATTATCTCCGCGGGGTTGACAGAGCGAGGGAGGCTATTCAGAAGATTCAGACGGGGGAAGTGGAATCGTATGTTTCTGCCCTCACAGAGGCAGAGCTTTTGGCCGAGCGAGCGTGCGAAGATGAAAGCACGCGTGAGGGAGTTCACGGACTAATCTCCCTATGCCGTAAAGAGAACGTTCACAATCAGATTTCCCAGAAGGCTGGCGAATTTAGACGCAAGTACGCAGTGTCGCTTGCCGACTGCATCATAGCGGCGACTGCATATACCTTGAAGTCGAAAATCTGGACGAAGAACATCAAGGAATTCAGGAGAATAAAAGAGGTCATCATCGAGGAACCCTACTGAAGACCGTGGAGAGGGAGCCTTCACCAACCAGCCTCGCGCCCGATACGGAGTCTTGGAGCGGAGGAAAAATACTATCGTTGAAAGGTCGGGTCTTCTCCACTAGAGCATGGAACATGTTGTGTAGGCACGGATGAACTTCCCATCTTGAATCTTCTGCTTCCGGTACGTGAAGCATTTCGTCAACTGTAACGATCTATCTGAACGAATCATCGCCAAGAGTTCTGGATTTCTTGGTCAGAGCGGAGATGAGTAGATTGTTACCGAGAACAATCGTCATCTGATTGCCTTGAAATATTTCTACGCGGTTTGCTGATGTCTGACCGGATCAGCTTGAAATTGATGTGGCCAGCACGAGAAGAGGACTTGGCGTTTTTGTGAAGCCTCCCTTTCCGTCAAACGCCCACCAAGCCCAGCCGACTTGATACTTCTCGAAGAGGGTTACGGCGTCTTGGAGCCACTCTAGACGACTATTGTCTTTCATGAACGCGCCGAATTCTCCGATCCACATCGGCGTCCCAATTTCAACAACGAATTTCCTGTATTTCGCCGCCAAATCTGCCTCAAGCACCTTGATATTCTCTGGGTTGTACTGTGAGGCGAATGCGAGCGGGTAGAAGTGCGGGGACCAGACGATATTTTCTCTGATGGGAAGCTTGTACGTGTTCATGTTCGCTGGTTCTAAGAAGATGATGTGTTTTGAATCAACCGATCTAATCGTTGCGATCCCATTCGTGTAGAATGCGTCGACATGTGCACCATTCAGCTCTGGGTAGACACAGGTATAGATCCAAGGTTCATTCAGGATATCGTAGCCGGCTATGGTGGATTCGGTCGCGTAGTACTGTGCAATCTTCCTCCAAGTCTGCAATAGGTGATCTTGCAAGCTGCTGTTAGCCCAGAAATCAGAAATGGCTTGTTGCATGCCTTCTTTATTCGAGGAATAACCTTTCACGATCCATCCTGGTACACCTGAGCCGCCGAATTTATCGGCCCAGTAATACTGATGCATGTCCAGAACTATGTACAAGCCATATTTCTTGGCCCATTGGACATCTCTGTCCACGTACCACTTCAGGTATCGAATGTTGAATGCACCTGGCTCAGGTTCAAGCATAGCCCATGAAATAGGCAACCTCACCACGTTGAGTCCCATGCGCGCCAACGTTCGGTAGGCATTCTCTCTGTGTAGTCTTATTCCTCCATTCGGCTCTTGAGCATCGTAGCCCGGGTAGTTGACTCCTCGTAGAAGGACTATCTGATCTTTCTCGTCCACGATCCATGTTCCTTTCGTGGATAGGAAGCCCTGCGGTTTCGCTGAGACAGTGACGCTCGGAGCGGCAACTAGAACTATTATCGTGAATAGGAGAAGCGCTGTGATTGTTTTTCTGCGCATCTAGTTTTCTGCTCCTCGGTTGTCGCGGGCGGGTTCCAAAATAGGAACAGCGCTTAGTGATCCACGCGTTGGAGATATTAATGTTTCGAATTTGGTACATTGACGTTCTCCGCCCCCAGATGTAAACATGGGAAATTTTCCTTTCCTAAATCGATCGCCATGCATGGTTGACTTGCACAAGGTAAGCCCGGTGTTACCCAACCATGCAAAGAATGGTCACATGGACAGTCGCGTGGAGGACTCGCGTGAAGTACTATGTCGACCACGAAGGGCCAACCAGTAGTTGTGCCTTAACCTTCAGCTCTTAGAAACATGCGGGGTTCGGTGACTTCTATCGCAAACCATTGTCGTTCATGGCATTGGACACATTCAACCTTGTTCTTTCCGACTAGGCGTAGGCGACGTCCACCGCATCTCCTGCAAGCAATCCGCTCCACCAACCTCCAACGTTCCCTTGGAAGAGGAGAACCCGAGCTCTTTGGGCCGCTTACCAGTCGAAGCAGTCGGAAAGCCTCAACTGGAGAGCAGGCGCCAGCCTTCCGCTTGATCTCTAGCCTCGACAAGTTTCTTGTCTCAACGAAACCCCATCGCATGAGGAAGTTCAGGACGCGCGATAATGTTTCCTCATCAAGACCGGTATTCCTCCTGACTTGTTCGAAGGAGGACCATCGTTTCGCCGTAAGCGCCGACCAGACAGCTTCAATGAGCAATGTTGTGCCGGTCTCCTAGAAGGCTTGAGGCTGGTCAGGAAGTAAGGTCGATGTTACTTGGCTTGGGAAAGCTCAGTCACACAGAAAACTGTCGGAGGAGATTCTAGGATTATCTTCGAGACCTCCTTGGTGGAAACAGTTATCTCCGGAAGCCCAGCCTTCCTAGATGCGGGATCATTCTTGGGAGCGCGAATCTGCGAAGCCTGCGGCGAGGCTCAGGCCAAGAGAGATGACATCCTCTGCCTAGACTGTTCACGCGCTTATGGGATTCTAGTCGACCTCCTTACAGACCACCCTGGCTTAGGCGGAAAAGACCTTCGACGAATCGTCGAAATGTATGAGTGGTATGCCAAGAAGAAGCAGGCAACCCTAATCCAGCGCTGACAAAGATAACGGTACCCTTAGGATTGGTGCGTCAGATTCACGACGATTGATGACGCGGCGCCGGCGAAGAGGTACGCTGTTATCTGCTATCGTTCTAAATAGACGAGATTCTTCTCAAAACGGAAGGAGAATCGTCTGATTATGTCCAAACCAAGCAGGTCTGGGATAAGTCCCAAAGCCTTTCGCTCCTCATCATTTCGGGGAGTAGGAAATTTGAGGATATAGACAAACTGTAGTTTCTCCTCAACTGGAGCACCATCTTCGTCTTTGAAAACGAAACGGACATTTGCCAATTGATATCCTTCGGCAGAGCCGCCGATCCCGCTGACCTTGATCTTGTGTTCTTCTGAGTAGAGTTTTGTCAAGTCAATTCGAAGCCTCTTGGCAGTCGCTTCGGTGAGAGCTGTATGCACGTTTCCTGTGTCTATTAGAAACCGTACAGGTACGCCAATTATTCCCAGATGATCACAATAAAAAAGGGCTGTTACAAAGCAATGCTGACCTTTGACAGCGAAACCGAGGATTCTGGTCAGGCGGGTATTCCTCCCTAGGGAGGTTACACGCATTTTGACTAGTGCTCTACACTATCAGCGCGTACGCTTCGCGACTTACGAAATCTATAGCGCATTCTTCGGGTTGCTTGCCACTTTTTGCCAATTTATCCAAAAGTTCATCTAGACTGTACGCGTCAAAGACTTCCTTTCCTGATTCACAGACAGCTACATATCTGTCGGGTAGTTTCTCTCTAAGTCTATCCATGTTTTCCAATAACCACTTAGTATTCGCGGTGTATTCACTCAGTTTGTCCAAGTCGGCTTTTTCAACCATCTTCCATGCACTCGGAAAAGAGTGAACGTCAAATCTGTATCTATTGTCTTGATTCTGCAAATGCACAGCATATTTAACTCTATTTTACCGATTAGCTTGAAACAGTTCAAGGAAAAGAGGCCAGCCACTATTCCATGAGGTTATTTAGCCCTCTTCGTAGGTGTAACGGTACCTCTACGTTTGATGGACTTGGCGATATGGCGTGGCCAGAAAGGGAGGTAGCTCATCTACGTGAAACTGAATGGCAAGTACTTGAGAGAGTCTCAGAGGTTACTTGCGAAGCGCGATTATTCGCAGGCCTCTGAGAAACTCTGGTGGGCGATGGCTGAGATTATCAAGGCGGTAGCCGTAAAGAGGGGGATCGAGCTGGGAACACATCGAAGTTTGGGGGAATTCGTCTCAAAGCTGCAGAAGGAGCATCCAGACTGGGATCTCGTACCGGCATTTGGATTGGGTAACGCACTTCACGCGAACTTTTACGAGGACTGGCTACCAGCAGATCATGTGGAAATCTACGCAAAAGTTGTCAGGTAGCTCATCGAGAAACTCCAAACCCTACTTTAAGGTTATGAAAGCTTCGCAGGCGTAGCTGCGAAAGATTCTAAACATGTCTTAGAGTTCGTAGGATAGTGGGACTGGTCCTAGGATCCAATCCACAGTGACGGAGAACGACCAATGAACTTCAAGGCAATGCAAGTCTTCTTCTTCGATCTCGACGGAGTGCTCTCGGTTGGCAAAGAAAGTCCATGCTATGTGGGCGGCCGCGAAGTAGTCGCCAAGATCAAATCTGTAGGGAAGAAAGTGGCCGTGCTGACCAATGACTCGACCCAGATACGCGAGGAAATCCACCGGAACCTAACCAGCCTGGGATTTCAATTCGAGCCGGACGAAATCTTGACATCAAGCTATCTCACAGCTGCATACCTTACCCAGAAGTTTGGGGAGGCGTCTTTCTTCCTAGTGGGAGAGAATGGCTTGCGACGTGAACTTGAAGCCGCTGGACATCAAGCGACCAGCAAGAATCCGGATGTTGTCGTTGTTGGTTTCGATCGTCAACTCTCCTACGGCAAATTGGATGAAGCGTTACGGGCCTTAAGGGAGCGCGCACTTCTAGTCGGGAGTTATGGTGGAGCGCTCTACATGAGCGATCGAGGCCCCGCACTATCTGCAGGCCCAATCATCAAGGCCCTTGAATACGGCTCTGGAAAAAGGGCTGTGCTAATCGGTAAACCCTCGCCTCGAATGTTCAGGTTGGCACTCCAACAGATGGGCGAAAAATCGAGTAAGGCTGTGATGGTTGGCGATCAAATCGAAACCGATGTGTTGGGCGCTCGTCGCGCAGGAGTTCACACAGTTTTGGTACTGACAGGAGTTGAAACCCGAGAAACGGTTGCTCGTTCAAAGATCAAACCTGACATGGTAATGGAGTCCGTGGATAGACTGATCGACTACCTATGAGCGTGCGGCCGGGCAGACTATCGCTCGCTTCTAGTTGAGCCGCATGGTTAATGGCAGGCTTCGGTTATGACAGTCCGACTTCGCATGACTGAGAATCTGAGATTGCAGGAAGAGTACAGAGGGTTAGCCGATGAGTACGCTCGATTGACGAAGGAGTTCTTTGGCGAACGTCTAGTTTCAGTCTGCTTCTTTGGTTCAGTGGTGAGAGGAGATGCGACGCCTGAGAGCGACATCGACGTCTTGGTAGTTGCGGATAGGTTGCCGCCTGATTTTGGATTCCGGGTGCGTGAAGCCAGTCCTATCCATGAAAGGCTGAGAAAGAGCGAGGCCTATCGGACGCTCAGAGCACAGGGAAGAAGTGCCTTCATATCTCCTCTCTTTCTCAGTCCCGGAGAAGTGAAAGCTCACCCTCCAATCTTACTTGATCTGACGGATGAGGGTGTTATCGTCTACGACCGGGACGGATTCTTGGAAGGCATCCTTGAGGATATCCGGCGAAGGCTCAAGGAACTGGGTTCAAAGAAAGTGAAAGCCAAGAAAGGCCACTACTGGATCCTCAAACCTGACGCAAAACCAGGGGAGGTAATAGAGATCTGAAGAACACGCAAATGGCGCGGGACTATGCAGAATCAGCAGAGTGGTTTCTGCGCGAAAGCGAGAACGCTCTGAATGCCGGAAGGAGCGCGGTCTGCGTTAGGCGCTCACAGGAAGCGTTAGAGCTGGCGGCGAAGGCTGCGCTTAGGAGGCTAGGAATAGAATACCCACACGAACATGATGTGAGTGAAGCTATCGAAGCCTCCGCAGAAAGACTGCCTGACTCCCTTCGCGCAAGAATCGAAGAGATCAAGGCGACGCTCCAAGAACTCGCAAAAGTTCGAGGACCAGCGTTCTATGGGTATGAGGCGGAGGGAATTCCTGCAAGCCAAGCTTTCACGAGAGAATACGCCTACGAGATCTTAAGAAGGGTGAGATCTCTAGTTGAATTATGCGTGAAATTCGCGAGGGAATGACGAAATCTGCAGGGTCCGTTCTGTAATTGCTTATCGGCTGTCCAATGTCTTCTCCCTCATCGGCGGCACGGACGAATGAGAGGCTATGACGGTGCTGCGGTGTTGCAGGTCAGTTAGAGGCGTAACGATTCGCCTCACCGACGCTCAATCGGAGCAGATAGTGACAGCGAGGCCTTACCTGAAAGACCTGCAAGATGCCATTGTCCTAGCGGTCGAGGACTCAGAAGAGGTCTACGCTCCTCCTCCCACTATCCAGGCTGACTCCAGCCTCGTAACCAAGACATTCTAGGCTGAGGCGAGATTTGGCCTGATTATTCCGACGGACGTACTTGTCAAACTGTTTTGGCGTGGGCTAAGGCATGGGAATCGAGGTCCCGATTCTGGGCTTCGAGTGGTCAGCGTTGTCGGCCCATGCGAACTTTACGGCGAGGGTTTTCGGGTAGAAGGTGCGCCAATCGTAATCTACTTTCTTGCAGAAGTCGACGACGACCCTAGGGTCGATGTAGTTCTTGAGCGAGGTTCCTAGGTTCCATTGCTTGGTTAGGCGCATTTGGGCTAGGCGTAGTCTGAGTGATTGTTTTCGTTTGGCAATCGATTTCCCTTTCCTCCCACTGAGCGAGTTGAGCATGGCAAGTCGTTTCCTGTATGTTTCCTGCCATCTCTTCGGTACGGCCTTCTTATGGTTCAAGAGCCTCGCGACCGCCTCGTTTGCTTCCATTAGGGCCATCTTCTTCTCAGGGTCTGCGCTTTCCTTTGTGACCTTGGAGTCTTCGAGTTTTTGCCTGAATAGTTGTGTGGCGGAGAAGGTGCGGAAGACCTTCGGGCTCAACCCGGGCATAGCTTCCGACAGGAATTCTCTGATGGCCTCCGTGGTTATTCCACTGAAGATCCTTTCGTCGTGATTCGAGATGAACTCTCTTAGGTTCTTGTAGGCTTCTGGGGAGACTTCAAGTTCGCGGTCGAATAGGATTGAGTCCTTTCCGAGGAAGCGCAACCTCACCATTTGCCTGCTTTGATGCAGTTTGATGTGTTCGCTGCGGAGGCTTGTTGCACCAACCGTCCCGCTCTCGGTTTCATTCTCATCCCCCACACGGATCTTGAAATTATCAATGAGGTAGGCCACTGTGGCCACTTTTCTTCGTTTCACATCCTCGCTTCCCAACCCCTCCGCAACATGTTCGCGAACCTTTTCGATCTTCGACTCAAGCTCAATCGCCAAATCGAATTTCTCTTGAACCCGCTCCTGCTTCATTGGGGTGGCATCGTGGAACCAAACATACTTGACTTTCCCGCTGAGCTTGTCCGTCCAACGCGCGATCCACATCTCATCCGGCGCCCAGACGCGCCCCCTCCACTCGCCTGGCGGCGTGGGCGCGTCAGGACTAAGGTTCAGTTCTAGGTCCTTCGTGGACACAGCCGCTTTCCACTTTCCTCTCTTCGGATGCGAGTTGTGTACGACGAATCCGTTTGCTACGAAATTGGGGGTCCTCCTACCAGCAACTGCAACATCATAAGTTTCGGTCGATGGGCGTTTTCTGATCGATAGTACCCTTTCTAAGGCGAAGTATCTAGAATCTGCTATCCGCAGATTCGTCCAATCCCATTTGCTCTTGAGGGATAGGTTCTGGTGGAAGTAGTCCTTAGTCCTTCTCCCCCACAACCGCTGTCCAATGTCCAAGAGACGTTTGACAGAGGAGTGCTCGCTGACACCGAATTGAAAGAGTCTTCCCTGGGAATAACCTACTCTGAAGGCTGATGTAATCCTGCTTGACTTGACACCAGCGGCCGTGCAGAGCTCACGGAGGTCTTCAATGAGGCGTCTGTTAGGCGACTGCGCCACTATTCTCGCGTATTCTATTCCCTTTACGGAATGCCTCAGAAGAGTACCGTCAGCGTCGAAATATCCTTTGAGAAAAGCTACTTTCAGATCGTCGTCGACACAGAACAGCCACTCTGGGACTCGTTTGGTAAGTGCGCACCCTGTTACACCAAGCTGTTCGAGAAATCCGGCAAACTGAGTGACGCCTACTGCTATTCTCCAAGAGGTCCCCTTCTTGTGCTTTCTGATGAGAGGTTTAACGCCAAATATCTCCTCAGCTATCTGGCTGTATCGCCGAATATGTCTGATATTTCCTTCAGCCAGATAGATCGTCTTTTGACTCTTTCTACCCTTTTGGACCCAGCCATCGCCGACGAAGTAGCCAAGAAAACGTGCGAGCTTCGGCGTTACGATGGTATTGCCAACCATGCGACTTGGTGTCTTGCTGTATTTGCTTGTCCCAGTCGTGACGTATTGCTTTGTCACCACGACATGGTCGTTCCTCTTCAGTTCAGCCAGCTTCACCCATCTGAGTTCAGGCCTGTACTTTTGATTTGAGAATGTTCCGTTCTCGTTTCTTCGTCGTTTTCTCCAGACTCGAAGAGTTAGAAATGGATGGTTCTCTGTGGCCTCTATTGCGTGTGTCCTAGTCCTAACTTCATAGACTGGACGAATGCCCTGACTATCGACAGATTCCACCTTCTTGTAGAACATGTCAGATCCAACATGAACCGCAATCTTGCCCCCTTCCTTCAGTTCCTGCACGTATGCAGGACCGCCCTCAGTTTTGATTATCGTGTCCTTGGCGACGCATCCCCGTCCCATGAAGATTCCTGGGGGTTCGACCGCGTAGTTGCCTAGCTCCATCCGTTGTCCGTCTACGGTGGCCCACCCGTACTTTTCCTTGTTCTGTTCGCGGATCAGTTTCCGTTCCGTTGCCAGTCTCTTCCGTTCGTCCTTGGGCATGGTGGCTTTGCGTGTGCGTTCCTCTTCGATCCACCTGACGATCTGGGACCAGTCGAAGTCTTCTTTGGTTATTCGCTCGTTGATGCCCAGGGCCTTGGCGAAGTCTTCCATGAAGTTGGCGCAGAACCTCCTGTCCTCCATGTACGGGCTGCCGAACTTCTGAGCGAACCTCACCGCCATCTCTTCTTGGATTGGGGTGAGTTTGAGTGGCCGACCTCTGAGGGTTAAGGTGAAGCCTTGAGGCTGATAGGAAACTGGTATCATGACGCCGTTGTGGATCAACTCTTTCATTTCGTTCTCCTCTTAGCGATCTCAATAGCTGAAACGCAGGTATTCTGTTGCTGCTGAGTTTGTCCCCTTGGTGTGGGTTTCTGCTTATGCCCGCCCTTTCGGGGCACAAAAACTTTCACGTATAGGATGGTTCGATCTACGTGCGTCTTTCATTTCCCTCTCGTTAAAGAGGTCGCCGTTTCACGCCACAGTCTTCACGCCAAGCCGTCCACAGTTCTTGCGGAGAGTTGCATCGTAGGTGAGTAGGGGCTGGCGAGTTTTCTTTGAGACGGACAATGTGAGGTAGTCGTTGTATTCGGTATGGTTTCGCATCTCACGGCACGCGAAGAGTATGTCGGTTGCTTCGATCGGTTGGTAAACTGTCTTTATGTTCGTGAGGTACTCGACCATCTTGTTTCTTGTGAAATCGAGTTCCACGCGTTCGGCTCTCATGAACGATAGGTACTCGTGGAGGACTATGGATGGGATCAGCCACCTCTCAAGCCCGTCGAGCCTCGAATGGGCTTCCGTGTGAAGTTGGCTATCCTCGAAGGTGTCGAATATGAGTACGTTCGTGTCTATGACCGCAGACATTCATTCATGCCCTTCTCGATCGATCGTTCTATGTCCTCAGGTGTTAGCCGGCGGCCAAGCGTCCTTGTCCTCCGCGGGCCGCGGTGGGGCAACTTGAGTTTGATGGCCTCCTCATCTTCCGCGTATTCTACGACCAATGTGTCGCCGGCTTTTACCTCAACGGCCTTCCGTATCTCTGAAGGAATTGTTACCTGGTAGTTTCGAGTGACCTTAGTTGTGGGCATTGTGCCATCTAGGCCTACTAGGCATGGTATGCATATTAAGCGTTATCCCCGAAAACGTCCGGCAGAAACCAGCTCCTATCCACCAACGCCTCGTTGACATCCACGCTGACACTGGAAGATGACGATCGCGCGTTTGAGGCATTCTGGCATCGCTTTCATTCTCGAAGGAACCAACCTAACAGGAACATCACCGCGCCTGCGCTGATGTGCATCGTGAGATTATCATCTATGATCCCTGCCAGTACGATCGGGGTCCAGTCAAAGTCCTGAATGGTGGCCTTCTCTCTTAGGCCCAAGGCCTCTGCGAAGTCCTCCATGAAGTTGAAGCAGAACTTCCGATCCTGCAGATACGGTGTCCCGAACTTCTGGACAAATTTGACGGCCATCTCCTCCTGAAGCGGATTCAATTTGATTGGCTGCCCGCGGAACTTGATCGTGAAGCCTTGAGGGCTATACGGATCCGGAATCAGGACACCATTATGGACTCGTGAACACAGTATTTTAGTACTGTCAAAATCATCGCACCAGCGAAACATTGCTGGCATTGAATATTCGCCTGTTTTTGGCTGGCGAAGTATCCGCGATTCAAATGAGATAAGGTAAGTGGACAGTACGTGGTAAAGCTTTAATCAATATCTTATCATATTCTAAGATATGGCTCAAATACTAGTCAGAGTCGATGAGGACCTAGCGAAGCAGGTCAGGAGAATAGTCAGAGAGAAGTATGGAGGGAGAAGAGGCGCGCTAAGCCTGGTCGTCGAGGAAGCGCTGAAGCAAGCTGTCTCTCCACCCGCAGAGATCTCCACATCGACCCTTCTGGAAATAATTGATTATGTCTCCCGCGCATCAATCGAAGGACAGCCCAAGGACCGAATCTTGACTAATGTTTTCTTGATGCTCGACAGAGAATTCGAGCAGAGCATCCTGAGAGGAATGGAAGACATGAAGAAGGGTAGGTACCGGCGAGCTCCGAGCGGCGAAGATCCAATTGAGTTTCTTCGGAAGTTGGCCGAGAAGGCCTAGTGTTTGGGCTGGCAGGTAAGATATACCGATGAATTTGTCGAAAGGCTGCGAGAACTCACCTACGGACAACAGCGCCTGGTAGAGGTTTCTGTCAGAAATCTTCTCTCTGCTCAAGATCCGACACTTTTCGCGCACCATCTGGAGAGGCGGACGTATTCCTGCAACTGGAGCCACAGGGTACGGGCGAATCTACTCGTAGTATTCAGACTCTCAAAGAAGACCATCACATTTCTCTCAACCGGCACCCACTCACAGGCATACAGGCCGAAGCCGTGAAAAGGTAACCCTGAGAACCAGAAAGGAAGTATTCGCGCTCCTGGGTTCGAAATCGGCCTCTAGAAAAGTTGACGAGTGCCCCACTCCCCGCGCCACTGGACACAAATAGGCACACAGTAGAGAACACGCGGCTGCAAAACACAACTCATTAGCGCGGCTTGCCATTCCTCCGATATGTCAAGAACGGACAATACAGTGCCAGACCCCGTAACCACCGATCCTGATAAGTACAAGGTTATCTTTGAAAATGACCGCGTAAGGGTTCTTGATTATGGCGACAAGCCTGGCGATAAAACAAAGTTGCATCATCACAAGGATTTTTGTGTTATATGCGCTTGGTCCCTTCAAACGAAGAATCACACTTGATGACGGGAAGACCGCAGTTCGGCAATTCAAAGGTGGGGAAATCTTGTGGTCCGACGAACAATCACATATCGGAGAAAACGTCGGACAGACAAACACTCAGGTCTTGATCGTTGAGCAAAAAGAATCCACACCCTAAGTGCACGAAGCGTCGTCGTTCAGACCATTCCTCATTCTCATCGTTGGGCCGTTTTGTTTGGGGCCTAGTGGTGTGCACTACCCCCGAATTTCTATTGCGTTGCAGATAGTCTTTCCTTTTCGATGAATTCACTCATCTCAACTGTTATGACGTCGACTCCTTCTTTCTCGAGCTTTTTTGAGAAATCTCGGAACCCTCCAGCATTACTATTTTGCCGGGTTCGAGGGCAAGAACATTACAAACGTAGTCCTTCCCTCCTCCGGCGGCTGCAGTTTGGCTTCGGCAGCTCATATTAGGGGAAGTGAACCCAGGCGAGCTTCGGGGAAAAACAATGAACTCACCCACACGCTCACTGCTTAACATCACAGCTAAGGACGTAGCCGAAGCCGACAAGGTCTTCTCAACCCAATGGGCGGACGAAGTCGACTGGTTAGACATCTAGGGCAGAGGTCGATGAGTCGGAAAGTTAGCAGAACTGGTTGCAGCAAGGGAGGGTAGCGGCAGGTGTCCGGATGGCGAGCTGGATGAGGGCGACCGCGTCGTCAAGAGGCTTCAAGGAAAGAATTCTAGGAAAAAATCAGGGAAAAAAACGGGGAAGAAAAGCTGGCTACCTACGATCAACCCCTTATTTCTTCTTTTTCTTTTTTTTGGCGGGTTTTGGCATCCTACGTTTCACCTCAAAGCGTTTGAAGCAAGCTAACCTCAAAAAATCGCGTATACGCGCATTTATCTTAAAAGATAATCGATTCATCGAAGGGTTGGGGTTAGTCAATATATTTGAGGCTGTGAAGTAGGCGGCGATCATTCTTGATGGAATCGGAGATCGACCTCACACCCGACCTTGAAGGGCCCGAACTCGACGAGCGTGAGCTTGAGGTTCTGAAGTTGATGTCAAGCGAGCAGAACGGATACTTCTCCTTCCAGGGCCTGAGGAGGCGGCTTGGTTTCCACCAGGAAACGCTCACAAGAACCTTGAGACGCCTAAAGGAGGCGCGTGTAATAGAAAGTTCCCCGGAAGGATATAGGCTTCGAACTTCGAACAGTGCATGCTCATTCAAGTTTCACACCAACCAGTTCCGAGCGAAGCCCATCATTGAAGCATATCTCCCAGCCCTAGTGGACGTGACTGTGCTCTTCCAGAGGTTGAGAGGTCGCTGGTTCAGTAACTTCCGATGGTTGGGATACTCAAATCACCGCGGTCAACTTTCGATGAGCTGGGTCAGTGAGGATGGAAGAATGCAACTTCAGGCACGTGTTAACGCTGGTAAGATCAGTATTCTAGTGGATTCATTGACGAGCAGAGATGACCCACGTCTAGTCGCAGCCGCATACCAGCTCTTCGACCATGTAAGCAAGGCCGCCGAGGAATTGGTTCAAAATCCAGAGCGGCCTACGCTCGCCAACTGACCTGTGACTGACCCAACCCTTCGCCAGTCAATATCAGGACCCATACCCAGATAGGCATTTAGGGCTTAGAATTGAATTCGAACTTTGAGTTGATGCAGAAAGCCATAGAGGATTCTCTACCTTTCGCGCCTTGGAGACCTATCGAACGTCATCCAAGGCCGCTTGATAGGCCTCGCAGTAGAGGCCTTCCCTAAGGTCGATAACCCGCTAACTTCACGAAGTTCTTCATCCCCTTTATCTCAGCTGTTTCTGGGCGCAGGCGATCTCTATACCGCTCAGCAAAAATGAGACAGTGCGCATCGGGCGAAGTCTCTAGGAATGAGATTCTACCAGAGTTCCTAAATATTCTAGGCCGCAGCATGCCCTACCGGTCACCTTGCCTAGGGAGCTCCAATGCGAACTCTGCGGGTCATGGTTCAACTGTGGCAAGGGCGAGGGTGACTGCTGGTGCAGGAACGTTGTTGTGCCGGAGGAGGGTCTACGGGTTCTGGAGAAGTTGGCTAGAGACTGCGTCTGCCCCAGCTGCCTAGCTAGATTCAGGGTTCAGGAGTAAAGGATAACCATCCGGCAAACCTAGATTACTAACTAGGAGGCAGCCCCTTTCACCATTATGGAGGCGCCTCTCATAGTTACGAGTCTGTTGTGCCTCAAGCATGGTACAATTCACAGAACGAGTACGCATCCAACGCGACAAGAATCCAGTTGAGTTGGTTAGAGAGTATTTTAGTGGAAAACCTCTCTCAGGCGATTTCAGCCTTCACGTTACCGTATATCCCGCACGCTTTCTTGAGCAAGCATACTTCGATCTCAGCCTAGTGAGGGGATGGGACGGCGCAAGGTCCCGGGATCCTCTATTCTCAGGCGTCTTCAGTGCAGGCAGAGTAAGTCAGATGATTCCGGGCTGGATTGACGGCGACTATTTCGATACCGCATCCTTTCCAGACGGGAGTAGGGTCTTCATCAGCCCACTTGGTTTGGATGCGTCATTCTTCAAGATCCTAGGTGACCTAGTGCCTCCAGGTGGAAGCTTGATGGTATCCTACTCGCTCCTCTCGAAGGAGGCTAGGATCCACCGAGAGACCAAGCTTGGACTCGACCGGGGCTATCCACCTGCCGTAACCCCGCTTGGGTATCTACTGTTCTCGGCTGGCTGCGGGATGGGATTCAAGGACTGGTACTTCGCTGAGGGGGGACGGGAAGGGCCTGAGAAGCTACAGGGTTACAAGCCCTCGAACGAGGAGGCTGCCAAAAAGAAAGCTGGGCTGATGCTCCAGGAGCTCCGTGCCTTCATGACTAGCAGCCGGAGCGTTGATGATGAACTGGCGCGAGACTGCAGAGAGAGAGCAGAGCAGGTAATGCATGAGCTGAGGATATTCTTGGATTAGGCGCGATCACTCCGTTTTCACGTTCTCCTCATTTATGGACTAGGAATAGGATCAGAGACAAGTTTTGGGATTTCATCATCCTTCTTGGATTGAAGAATTCCGGATTGCCAAAGAGATAAGGTTTGACCGTTCATTCTTCCACATGGTCTGGCGCTCTTTCAACCTTCAAACAAGATTTCCATCGGCCACGTTTAGGACGAACTAGGTCTGCAGCTAGGGTTGAATTAGTGCTTAGTGCTTAATACTCTGAACTGCGTACTGGCGGAGGAATCATCATGCCTCTCTGTGGTAACTGTGGAAGAGAGGTTGCTGCCGGAGCAACCTTCTGCACTTACTGCGGCGCCCAACAAAGCCTACCCCAACCTACGCCGACGCCGATGCAGTATGAGAAGTTGAATTACGAGATCAAGTATCGGCCATCGTATTCGCTCCTTGAGATCCAGTTGGAACCGAATCAGTCAGTTCGCGCCGAGGCCGGGTCGATGACGTACATGACCTCGAACATCCAAGTGAACACCCACATGCGTGAGAAAGGCATCCTGGGCACTTTGGGTTTGAAGCTGCTTGGTGGACAGTCATTCTTTGTGAATAGTTATGTGGCCATGGGTGGGCGTGGGAGGATTGGGTTGGTTTCGGCACCGATCGGTGATATCCAGCGCTTAGAGGTTGGGGCGGGGAGAGGCTACATCGTCCAGAAATCTGCCTACATCGCCTCCGCACCGACTGTTGAGTTGGATGTTCAATGGCAGGGTTTCACGAAGGGCCTCTTCGGTCAGGGATTGTTCATGGTCAAGACCAGCGGCCGAGGAGACATGTTCATCAACACCTTCGGAGCCATCGACCAACACCCCCTCTCACCTGGCGAATCATTTGTCGTCGATAACTTTCACCTAGTCGCCTTCAGCGACACATGCCAATACAAGGTCACGAAGTTCGGTGGACTAAAATCAACGCTTCTAGGCGGTGAAGGCTTGGTGACGAATATCACGGGTCCAGGTGAGGTTTACTTGCAGACGAAGAATCTGAGCGAGTTCAGCGAATGGCTATGGACGGTGCTGGAGCCGAAGGTCAGGGCTGTGATGGGCGCACGTTAGCGTCCTAAATCAATTTTCAATCGTCCGGACAATCATATCCCGATTACTTTCACTCTAAGTGCGACTGGATTTTTGGTTTTCGTATCTTCTTCGCCTATTGTCAGGTTCATCTGTGACACGCAAATATTCTTAATTCCTCCCAGCCTTCCCGAGCTTCGTCCGGTGAAATTTGATGGTTGAAAGACGGCTACTCGACGACGAAGGTTTCCCGAACGAATGGCCCAAGAAGGAAGAGCATGAGGGACATGAGGTTCGCTGGAAAGAAGGCGTCAGTAAGGAGTAT
>Ga0129298_10000451_pt1 | contig 16144 bp, 17 predicted proteins | sample I19B2metaG_FD_94707 | JGI IMG/M metagenome (GOLD analysis project Ga0129298, IMG submission 94707) | Lake sediment bacterial and archeal communities from Gulf of Boni, Indonesia to study Microbial Dark Matter (Phase II) - ​I19B2 metaG | ecosystem: Environmental > Aquatic > Freshwater > Lake >... | reverse complement strand
GGATCAACCTCTGCGGTTATGCGTTTTAGAAGTCCCTTCTTCTCGAGTAATTTTATAAAATCTCTCAGGTCTTTATATGCCATGGGATTTTAAATCGACTTTATATTACCACAGGGAATCTCTGTTTATACAACGATGTTCTTATCAACAAAAGAAGCAAAAATGCTTGTGGAGTTAAACTGTTAAATAATTACCCCTCTTTCATAAAGAGGGGTAAGGGGAGATTATCAAATTCTCAATTGTCTTTTCAAAGCGTTAGCAGTATAAATACGGAGAGATATAAAATACATTTCCTTAGTAATCCCCCTTAATCCCCCTTTTCCAAAGGGGGATTAAAAAAGGATTTATTAACAAATCAACTTCCCTGATACCTAAAATAATTGTTTCCCTTCAAGGGATTGTCAAACTGCTCATGAGATTCGGGTCTGTTTTTTCTCGGATCAGAATTCCTTTTCTTTTTTTCTGTAAAAGGAACGGTAGCTTCAGGTCTCTCTAATTTTCTTCCCGTCTGTTCTTGTTTCACAGTGGGTTTTTGTATCCCTTCTCTCTTAACCGTAAGCTGACGTTCATTGGGTATTCTCATTTTTCTTTCACCTTGTAGCTTATCGTAAATTTGCGTTCTGCGATCACCAGGATTCTTCATTTCTCTCTGCTCCAAGTTCTTTTGTTCAGGAGATACTCTCTCTTTTTCTTCCGGTACTTTCTTTTTTGTGGGTTTTCCTGGTTCTTTCTTTGGAGGAACTCCGGGTTCTTTCCGTTCAAGCTGGGAGCTCGGTTTTTCCACTTTCCTCTTTGCAGGGGCTGCTCCTTTATCAGGCATTAAAGGTGCTTCTTTCTGTGAAGGAGAGGGCTTTGAGCTTCTTTGTTCCGGCAATGCCTTTTTCCTTTCCATCGGAACTTCCCGTTTTCCAGGTTTCTCTATCTTACTTTCTCCGGGTGCTCTACCTTTTTCAGGCTTCAAGTGCATCTCCTTTATCGGTAATCCTGGTCTCATGACAGAGCGAGTCTTCCCCTGAACAAGTGGTCTCTCTCTCTTCAGTTCCTCAACTTTTTTCTGCCTGACTTTTGAAGGGGGTAACTTCGCAGTTTTTATTTCTTTAAAAGCTGGTATAGCAGTTTCTTTCTCCGGCTTTATTTGAGGTCTTCCAACACTTATTTTCTCCCTCACAAATGGATTTTCTTTTACCTTTATAGGTACATGTTTTCCCTTGATGAACGTATCCCTGTGTACAACGCTTACCGCGTTGTTGACATATACATTCTTATATACCTTCTTAACCGTGATATTGGTTATGTTTACATTTGTAATATTTACACTGTGAGGACCGTAGTAACCATAACCATAGTATATTTCTCCCGGAGCAAGGGGAACCCAGGAAACATAGGTAGGTGTATATACCCAGCCCACAAATCCAGGCCCCCAGTATACGGCGCCTCTCACAGGAGGAACCCAGCACCATCCAATTGATATATTGAATATCCACCGCCCGTAGTGGTAAGGAACCCATCCCCATGGTTCATAGGAAATCCAAACGTAATCGCCCCCTCTCCATACCCATCTTCCATACCTGTACGGCGCCCATCCCGCCGAGACAACAACTGATGGCGTCCACACATAACCATAATCCGGCACATTTCGCCATGTGCCGTATCTGTCAAAATCATAGGAGTATGGAGAAAGTTCATCGGGTAGATAGGGTGAGCTGTATCGCCTTTCATAAAGCGCTTTGTCTCTTTCCTCGTTCCAGTTCTCCCATTCATTGGAAGGTTCAAGGGGATGAAGGTCTGCATAGTCATCTCCTCTGATTGTCAAAGTATAGCCTTCCTTAACCTTCGTACTTCCGCTTTTACTCTCAGCATACACCAGACCTCTTTCCACGGAAATATCTGTGTTTTTATCATCACTAACATCGACTCTAAATATTCCTCTTTCATAAGAACGGATCGATGAAACCGGGGTATCCAGTTGCAGGAGGCTTCCCCTCAATCCCCTGAAATTTACATAGGCACGACCTGCGTTGAGATAAAACTGGAAAGAATGTTCCTCTGTCCTCAATATCTCGAGAGAGGAGTCTTCACTCAGTCGAAGAGAGGTGCCATCATTTAACTGAAGTTCAGCTCTTCCATCTCCTGGAACCCAGATCCTATCACCCTCCTTCAAGGGCATATTTATGGCAGCAGCAACCCATTCAGAGGTATCTTCCGTATATACCTGGACATCGCCTTCGATAAGACTCATACGCACTGTTCCAAGGGTTGAGGAATGAGAATATGATGGTATTAAAAAAAGTGCTGCCAATAAGAGCATCACTGATAGTATCTTCTTCATGGGTTACTCCTTTTTGTTCTAATATATTGATCGTATCCTTCCTGTCCTTTTATCAATTATCACTCTATCAACAGGGGTGTTGTTTCTGTCTATTATCTCTGCCTCAAAGAACCAATCTTTTTCTTTAATCTCTCCTATCGTTGCTTTTCGTGGCGAAAAATACTTCCGGAGTATGTTCCTGGCTTCCCCCTCTGTTCTGACTGCTTTTCTTGCACCATATCGTCCCTCTCGAGGACCGGGATAATAGTCTCCATACGGATACCTCCCGCCTTTCCATCCATTCTGAGCTTTCCAGCCTTCCTGAGATTTCCATCTTTCATGCGCCTTCCACTCTTCCTGAACCTTTGGTCTTCCCTGAGCCTTCGGTCTTTTCTGAATTTTCCATTTCTCCTGTGCTCTCCACTCAGGTTGAGCCAGAGCACGGTAATCAGGCGCCAATAAAGAGATTGTAAGAATAATTATCAGCAGTATCGTTTTCATTGTTCCAAATTCATTGTTTTAAAATTATTCGGATTTCAGGGAGCTTTGTGCTCCCTGAAAATCATCCTTACCTGTAACAGTCCCCCTTGCACCTATTCTGTGCCATAGGGCCTCCTTTACATCTTTCCGTCTTATTACGCCACTTCATGCACCGGAGAGGCACTTCATGCTTATCCGCCACTTCCTGAATTTTAGCCCTGATGTCATTGATTTCCTGCCTGAGTGTGGTAATGCGATCCGTATCTGGGACCTGTTTCCCGTACTCGTTCCAAAGCTCAAACCTCTTTGTAATGAGTTCATCTCTTAAACTCAGTGTCTCCTGCTGAAATTTCTTTATCTTTTCTACATCAGGAGTCTGCCAGTTGCTCACTCCGCATGGACCCCGATATCCAAGGGCATAGACAGCGCTTGTAATGAGGAGTCCTAATATTACCACCAAACCTATTATGGCTCTTCCCTTCATTCTCCTTCACCTCCTTTCCTTTGATTTATGCTTTGAGCATATCAAAGGATTGTGAAGGTTTATCGAAGAAATTGTGAAAAATTATGAATATTCTCAAAGGGGAATAAAAACAGTAAAAGATGCCCCTTTTCCATAGGTGCTCTTAGCCTCAATTCTTCCTCCATGAGCATCGGCGAGATCCTTTGCAATAGCGAGCCCAAGACCAAGACCTCCTTCAGAGACTTTGTAAAATCTCTCAAAAACAAAGGGAAGATCCTCTGGGCTGATCCCATGTCCTGTGTCACTAACTTCTACAAATACCTCTGAATTCTTTTTCCCTGCCTTTATCCATATCTTCCCGTCCCTGTCTGTGGCTTTTATGGCATTCGTTAAAAGGTTGACAATAATCTGACTCAGTCTGTCAGGATCAGCATTCATGGAAAGTTCTTCATCACATTGGATCTCAAAGAAAATACCTTTGTCTAAAAAGACCTTGGTGAATCTCTCTATAATGTTGTTTAAAAATGGCCTGAGCTTGATGATTTGTTTTCTGAGCCAGATGGCTCCTGCCTCAGCCTGAGAGAGGTCTTCAATGCCCTCAAGAATATTTCTCAGCCTGTTTATCTCTTCGTATAAAGAATGGAGATGTTCTTTGTCTGTTGGGATTAATCCATCTATCATGCCTTCAACCTCTCCTCTGACAGCACTTATCGGTGTCCTGAGTTCATGAGCAACATCTGTAATGAGCTTTTTCCTCAGTAACTCCTGCTTCTCAAGGTGTTGAGCCATCTTATTGAATGTCTCAGACAATCTGCTTATTTCATCGCTGCCGAAGATTTCAACCCTGCTTTTGACATCCCCTTCACTAATAGCCTTTGCAGCAGAATCAAGTTTCTTGATGGGATTTGTTAATTTCCTTGAAAAAAAGATACTGAAAAGGATAGCCGATCCCCCCACTGCAAAAAGGGAGATGAGCAGAAATTTGTTTGACCTTTCGATAAAAATAAATTCTTTTTCAGGAAGCATGAATCTCACTTCAAGGCGACCGATCTCTTTTCCACCTAAAAAGAGAGGATACGGGAGAAAATCATCTGTCTTTGTCGATTCTCTTGTTTCAGAGATGGCTATGATCCGTCGTTGCATTAACGGAGGGAGCTTGTTGATTGCCTTTTCTGTGTCCATTATGACATTGTCGTTCATGTCCTTTATCTGTATTTCGAGCCCCATCATGAATGCCCAGATCGCATCTTCAGCAATGATGTCTTCTTTCCATTCAGAATTTTTTTCATACGTTCCTTCAAGATTAGCTATCACCCCGTATACCCTGTCTTCCATTTCACCTTCAAGGTAATCCCTGAAATCTCTTATCATCAATTCACGTAAAAAGAAGGCTGCAGAAAGGGTGACCATGGAGACAGCAAACAGGATCAGGAAAAACTTTATCCAGAGACTTCTAAGCATCCTTTTTCCCGCTAAACCTATACCCGACGCCATAAACGGTAAGGATAAATGACGGGTTTTTCGGGTCGTCTTCTATCTTATGCCTGATATTCTTTATATGTGCATCGATGCTTCTCTCGTAGCCCTCAAACTGATATCCGAGAGCTTTTTCCACAAGCTCCTCCCTTGTAAAGACCTTTTGGGGAGAAGATGCAAGAGTAAAGAGGACCTTAAATTCCGTAGGTGTAAGGACTATGGGCTCATTCTTCTTTTTTACCTCATAGCTCCGACCGTCTATTATTAATAATCCATTGTTGAAACTGACAGGTTTGGTAGCATCCAAATCATCTTTCCTTGCCCGTTTTAATACTGCCTTTACCCGGTATACCAACTCCTTTGGACTGAAGGGTTTTATTACATAATCATCTGCTCCGAGGGCAAATCCGGCAATCCTCTCTTCCTCCAAAGATTTAGATGACAACATAATGATAGGGAAATCTCCGATCTCCCTGAGCTCCTGGCATACCTCTTCTCCGCTTATGTCTGGTAATTTCAAATCAAGTATTACAAGAAGAGGCATCTCTTTTAGTGCAAACTCTATGGCATCCTTGCCTCTCTGAGCATGAACAACTCTGAAGCCAGCACCCTCAAGATATACTTTTACAATATTTGCAATTTTTCTGTCGTCTTCTACTATGAGAACCGGGTGGATCATTTTTACCTATCATATTTTTATTGCATACATTTATTACATACACTTTATTATTCTAAATCATCAATAATGAACTATAAAAAAGTATCCTCTCCATAAGCAAGGGGTCAAATTTGATCAGGTTTCCTGAAACCCCTTATTCACGTCTTAAACTAATTTCTTCTTGACAAGTCTATATGTCCTCAATATAATTAAGAAAATTAATAGAGGGGGGTTCTATGACAAAAGCAGATTTAGTAGATGCGATATTTGAGAAAATAGGACTCTCGAAAAAAGAAGCGCTGGAGATAATCGAGTTGGTCTTTGATACAATGAAGCAGAGCTTTGTTGAAGGAGAGTCAGTTAAACTATCTGGCTTTGGCACTTTCAATGTAAGAAAGAAGAATGCAAGGAGAGGCAGAAATCCAAAGACCGGGGAAGACCTCGAGATAACTCCCAGAAAGACGATTACCTTCAGAGCGAGTAACCAACTAAAGTCATCTGTAGAAAAGGGGAATGTATAAGTCTGTATCTGAGCTTACGAAACCTGAGACCCCTATCCCGGATAAGCTCTTTTACAAGATAGGAGAGGTAAGCAGGATTGTAGGTGTCGAGCCCTATGTCCTGAGGTACTGGGAGACGGAGTTTCCCTTTCTCAAACCGAGGAAAAATAAGTCGGGACAGAGGGTCTATATAAAGAAGGACGTGGAGTTTCTCCTTTATATTAAAAGGCTTTTATACCAAGAGAGATATACCATAGAGGGTGTAAGAAAGAGGCTAGGCGGTAATATTATTCGTGCTGTTGAACCCGACCCTGAGGTCAAAACAAAAGAAACTCGAAAACCTTCCGTGGTAATTGAAGAGGTCAAAAAAAAACTCAGAGATATACTCAATCAGCTTCATTAGAAATCGGGGCGTAGCGCAGCCTGGTAGCGCACTCGCTTGGGGTGTGAGTGGTCGGCAGTTCAAATCTGCTCGCCCCGACCATAACTACCGTTAATAGTTAAGAGCGAAGGTTATCCACTAAACTTACCGTGATAGCCTCTAACCTGCTCTGTTTATCGAAACGATGCCATAAAGGCGGATATGATATTTGAGCGGATTTTTTGCCGATAGTCAAATGGTATGATTAAGAAATCAAGAGGCAAAAGCCTCAGAGGGCGTTAGCCTGAGAATGAGCGAAAATACTATATCCGCCAGGAATGCATATAAATCTATCAATTAAAGGACTTAACTTTTAAAATATTCATCAAAAGATTAAACTATTTTCATGCATGAATTCCAGACGTTCTTAAACTGGCTTGTAGATATAATCGGCTCAATGGGCTACCCTGGTATTGTTATTTTGATGTTCATCGAGAGCACCTTTATTCCTCTTCCATCAGAGCTCGTAATCCCTCCCGCAGGTTATCTCATCTCACAGAACCAGATGAGCTGGATAGGAGTGATCCTATCAGGTACAGCGGGAAGCTTAACCGGTGCTCTTTTCAATTATGCCATCGCAGTTTATCTTGGCAGACCCTTTATCCTTAAGTACGGAAAATATTTCGGTATTACACAGAAGCACTTCATAAAAGGAGAGACCTTCTTTCGAAGACATGGAAATATAAGCACCTTTGTAGGAAGGCTTATATTAGGCATCAGGCACTACATATCCTTTCCTGCAGGGCTTGCCAGAATGGACTTAGGAAAATTTTGTTTCTATACCGCTTTTGGTGCAGGCATATGGGTGTGGGTACTTGCATATATAGGCTATTTTGTTGGCAACAACAGGGAAAAGGTCATGGAAGTCAGCAAACAATGGGGTCTGTACATCCTCACAGGTTGTGTATTATTGATATTAGCCTACATCTTCTGGCACAAGAGCAAACAGAAAACCTCAAATCTTTAATCACCAATAACCGAATCCCAAATACCAACCATTAAAATTCTGAATCCTAATATCTAAATCCTAAGCAAATTCAAAATCCTAAATTCAAATGTTCAAAATGTTTTGAATTTTATATTTTGAGCATTTGTGCTTGCTTAGAATTTAGGATTTGGGATTTAGGATTTAAACATTCAGGATTTCTTTTCGCATTAGTTATTGTATATAATTCACCATGCGTTTCATTGCTGACCTGCATATCCATTCCAAGTATTCCCGTGCCACAAGCCGTGATATGACCCTGGAGTCTCTCTGGAAATGGGCCCAGCTTAAAGGCATAACCGTCATCGGGACAGGTGATTTCACCCATCCAAAGTGGTTTCAAGAATTGCAAGATAAACTTGAGCCTATTGGTAAAAACCTCTTTAAATTAAAAGACAATTTTAAAAATGATGATATCCCGGCCTCATGCAGGGCAGAGGTTTATTTCACACTCACTGCAGAGATAAGCAGCATTTACTCTAAGAAAGGAAGGACGAGAAAGATTCATAACCTCATCTTTGCCCCAGACTTTTCAACTGCTTTAAAAATAAATACTGCTTTATCGAGAATCGGAAATCTTTCTGCTGATGGAAGACCAATACTCGGACTTGATGCAAAACATTTGTTAAAGATTATCCTTGACACATCTCCTGATGCGATGCTTATACCTGCCCATGCCTGGACACCCCATTTTTCGATCTTTGGTGCAGAATCAGGGTTTGACTCCCTCTCTGAATGCTTTGAGGAATTAACCTCTCATATCTATTCTATAGAAACGGGGCTTTCTTCAGACCCACCTATGAACTGGAGGCTTTCGAGCCTTGACCGTATCACCTTGATATCAAATTCAGACGCCCACTCACCTTCAAAACTCGGTCGTGAGGCAAATATCTTTGATACCGAAATATCGTACAGATCAATGATAGATGCAATTAAAAAAATGGGGGGATTCATCGGTACGATTGAATTCTTTCCAGAAGAAGGAAAATATCACTATGATGGGCATAGATCTTGTGGTGTAAGACTCTCTCCAAAAGAGACAATACGAAATAATTATGTATGTCCTATCTGTGGAAGAAAAGTGACGGTTGGTGTCATGCACAGGATAGAAAAACTCGCAGACAGGGCAGATGGTCTCAAGCCAAAGGATGCACCACTGTATCATTCTCTCATTCCCTTGTCTGAAATGATTGCAGAGACCTTGAAGGTAGGTATCAACACTAAAGCAGTAGGGGCAGAATATTTGAAACTTTTAAGTACCCTCGGTAATGAATTCGGGATACTCATGGAGTCTTCTCTTTCCGATATTGAAAAAGCAGGCTCAGCCACCCTATCAGAGGCAATTTCGAAGATGCGTTCAGGAAAGGTGCATATTTCTCCTGGATTTGATGGAGAATACGGGAAGATAAAGATTTCTGAGAATGTGGAAAGAAAAGAGATAACAGGACAGGGAATGCTCTTTTAGGTTTAAAGACAATGGTAACCATATCAGGCCTGCGAATCAATGACTACTTATGAAACTTGCAGTAGAGGATGATCAGAATATCCTCGGAATAGAAAGGATCAGCCTCATCCAACCTTAACTTTTAGGTTGTGCATTCTTAAGCATGGCAATAGGCATAGCCATATCCAGAATATGAGTATGAGCCATTTCAAGCATGTTACCGGGAATTCCCATCATGAGGGTCTTGCCCTTACCAGCAAAAACTAATGCTTGGCAATAACTTTTTATTTTGTCCTCAGTAAAAGGAATATCTGAAGGCAGTAATTCCTCATTTTTAAACAGAGCCACACCTATATACCATTGAAGCTCGGAAGAGAGATAGTTCTGAAGTCAGAAGATTTTTAAACTTCTTGCTCTCTCTACCTTCCGCACTTCTTTTCTTCTGGTCTCCCGAACTTTTTTAGCAGAACTTTTTTAACTGTGTTGACAATATTTTCTCGTTTGAATTATAATTAAAAGTTTTTTGGAATTTCCTCAGTCGTATCGCCCTGTTTATATTGGCTTTGCCAATCAAACGAGAGAATCCATAGTGATGGACTTTTCTGTTAGGCGAATCTGATCAGGAAATTTCTGACATTACTCGTAAGAAAAAACTAAAAAATTGAAAGGAGGGAACAGTATGGCAGAAAACGGAAAGTCAAAGACAAACGTTGCAGCAAGGGCAGAGACAAAAAACAGGGTACAGCGTTGCAGCATTTGCGGAAACAAGGTCGATGTTGTCCTGACCGTTTCCCCCACAGGGAAGAAAAGCATGAAACGCGTATGCTGTGAAAACTAAGCTACACTGTCTCCTGCGGCAATGCTAAGTTTTTTGTCGCAGGAGACACTTTGCCAATATATTACTTTCTCACCCTTAAACCTTTCCTTGATTTCAGCCTCATACACCTTATATTTGTAAAATGTATTTTTATGATTGGCCCTTTTTCCCCTCTATAAAAAATAATATTTCGAGTATACACAGGCTGTTAAAACATTTCATAGTATCCTTTTTGTAGAATATACCTGAAAGGTGAATATCGCTGATGGAGATTCCAAGTTCCAGATGGTATGCTGTGATAACGAAACGTAGGTCTCGACGTCTCTTTGTACCGAAGCCAGTCGATCCAGATCTGCTCGAATGTCTCAATACGGTTTGTAAGGAGTTTAGACCTTTCACAGAATCCAGGGCTGTCCTAGTAGCTAAAGCGCCAGAGGAGGTCTTTAAAGGTGCTATCGCCAATTATGGAAAGATCAAAGGCGCACCTACCTTTATTACCTTTATCGGAAACAGGAGGGATCCACATATTCACGAAAAGGTGGGTTATGTGGGAGAAGGTATCGTTCTCGAGGCTACAGCCCTGAATCTCGGCACTTGTTGGGTGGGTGCTTTTTTCCGACCAGAAGTAGCTGCATCTCTTGCCATCATCAAAAAAAACGAAAAGGTTTTTGCAGTAACACCTATTGGGTATGTCAAGGAAAAATGGTCACTGGAAGAGAAAATCATGACAGGTTTTGGCCGGACGCATAAGCGAAAACCCCTCATTGAATTGGTAACAGGGATGGATGAGTTACAGTGGCCTATGTGGGTAAAGGCTGCTCTGGAAGCAGCCAGGATCGCCCCCTCAGCGGTCAATCGTCAGCCGTGGCGTTTTCATGTAGAACTGCATAGTATTACTGTTTCCGTCGATGATCTTCATGATACCTACAATATTTCTAAACGACTGGATTGCGGTATTGCCATGCTCCACATCGAGGTAGCTTCACTGTATTACGGTGTGCAAGGAACGTGGGAACTTTTAGAACCTCCTCAGGTAGCTCGTTTTAAAGCTGCGCTTTCATAAGCCTGCCCTCCCTTTTTCTTGTCCCATGCTATCTCTTTGTCCGTAGCCTTTTACTTAACCTTACTCTGAAATCCCCTTTCCGTTCTCATCCACGCCATATACCTTTTCATGTCCTCGGTGTTCAGCAGTTCTTCAGTGTCATTTTGGCCAATTCACTTTCAGAGAATACCATATGGATTTGCGTGAGCAGGTTTTACAGCATTCTATCGTCCCTCTGTGTTTCCCGCCTTTGACCTTGGGTACCACATGATGCCTGTATACTTTTGCTGTAGTTCTTCCATAGATCCCACAGCCTTTTGCATTCTCACCGTTCATGTTATTTCGAAAGTTGCCTTATCGCACTTTTGTTTTTCTGGGGATTCTGTGTTTTTCTACGCCACAGTTCTTCCGCACTTATGGACTTCCGCTCTAACTGCTTGGGAATTTGAAGCTGGCAGTAAAGATTTTATGAAGTTAATGAGCAAATATAGGTTTGAAAAAGGAGTGATACGGCCAAAAGAAAAGAAAGAAGAAAATACAATCCCATGTTCGTTTTCTGGTAAAATCTGTAGAATATAAAACATGCCTGTTCAAAACATAGATATTATTGGGGTTGAATAGTGGCATCATACGGCGAAGGAGATCTTGAGCGGGCAAAGTTATATAAACTCTTTTCTGCTTTATTCATGCAAGAGCCTACAGATGAGATGGCCCTCCAGATCAAGAACATGTTCAAGATGACATTTGATGATACCACCTATGAAATCAGGATGGACTTTGCTCGTCTTTTTTCAATAACCGCGGGACATCTTCCACCCCATGAATCTCTGTACAACTATCCCTTGGCAGACAAGCCGAGGCTATGGGGAAAGGCTACTGAGGAGGTTCAGAATTTCTATGAGTCAGTAGGTCTCATGATATATGAAGAAATGGATCTCATTCCAGATCATCTGTCTGCTGAGTTGTTCTTCATGAATTACCTCATAGAGCAAGGTCTCATTGATTATCAAATGAGTTTTTTTGAGAAGCACCTTCTCTCTTGGGTCCCTGAATATTGCGTGGAGATCAAGAAGCATGCTCAAACAACCTTTTATAAGGAGGTTGCGGAGTTACTCAAGGAGTTTATATTATCTGACAGCGAGGAATTTGGAATCTAAAAGATCAGTGAACTTCAGCTCTTCTTTGCTTCTGGCCTACCGCGCTACTGGCTTTATTGGCTTCATGTCTTCCGCACTTCTTTTCTTCCGTCATCCGAACTTATTTACTTTTGTTTTGAGTTGTTGACATTGTCTCTTGCTTTTATTACGATAAGCTACAAATAAAAAACTTTAATGCAAAATTTTAAAATCTCTTGGTAGGAATAAAGATGCGAACTTTGCTGGTACTGTTATTATCAATCGCAGTTTTCACCGCTTGTGTCGATAGATCTTTGAAGGCCTTTAGAGAAGACCTTCAAAATACTGTTATAGAGTATAACGATTTATTACGCTGGGGTGAATTTAACAAGGCGAAACTTTATACAGATAGTTCAATCCGAGAAGAGTTCGAGGCCAGAGCAAAAGCCGCAAAGAATGTAAAAATTGTCGACTATCGTATACTGAACACAGATTTCGATGCTGAGAAGGGAAAGCAAATAGTAGAAGTGGAGTTCGATTACTATACCTCACTGACAAATGTGGTAAAGACTTTGTTGGATAAACAAAGGTGGTCTTTTGTGTATGTGAAGGAGGAAAAGAAAAAACGGTGGAGACTGATGACTCCGCTCCCTGAATTTAAGTAGGGAGTGTATTAGTGCAGATTTGTTTTTAATATTTTGAATGCCCCAGAATTCCCGCAGAAATACCTTAGACACTGATTAAAGTAGTCGATCAATGTGCCGTTAAAAAAATCATCATGACCCCACCTCCGTTTGAGATAAAAACTTCAGTGCAGAGATATTAGGAATTATCCCCTTTTTACTGTCCGTTATTGTAAATTCCTTATAAAGAAGAAGAGCAAATGCTTTTTTTAAAGAGCTTTTGTGATATTTGAAAAAAATAAGACAAACCTATCTATGTTAGAAATAAAACAAAAGAGCAGATACTATACTATTTTTGACCACATCTATGCCATAACCGCCCACTTATTTTTATGTAATGATCAATCCGAATTATAAAATCGTATATTTATCAATATTTTAGCTTTATTTTATAATTGGCACGTTCTTCGCTTAAGATAGACTATAGAGAGTTAAGATTTTATTAACTCAGAAATTTTCAAGGAAGTAGAATTTGAGAACGAAGAGGTGGAAGGTATGATGACAGAGAAATCCATATATTGCTCCATTTGTTACAGCCGGGTGGAACTTATAGGAAACCCTAGTTGGGTATTTTGTCCTGTCCATGGACTAGAAAAGGCAGAAGTAGCTGTATCGCTAGAGGACATACTGAATACCCTTCCTGAGGTAAAAGAACACTGCTGAAAGAAAATGACAATAGGAGGGATTACATCAATTCATCTATTTTGCTTATATGTTATGAAGGAGAATGATGAAAAATACATTTAAAGCAATTTTTCTTTTAATTATTGCAGCTCTTTCTCTTTGGGTAATAAACGCTGCAGTGAATACTTTCCTCTACTATGATGAACCTTTTCTACAGGTTTTACTTTTTCATAATCAAGAAATCTCTTTTAAATTGGTTGCTGCAGGTCTTCTTATGCTTGGTTTATTTATGGCCCGACTATTTGCTAAGCAAAATTGCACTGAAAATACAATAAGAGAGGGCGAGGAGAAATATCGTTCTTTAGTGGAATCTACAGAAGATTCCATATATTTGGTAGACAGGAATTACAAATATCTTTTCATGAACAAAAAGCATTTATCAAGGATGGGCTTTTCAGGTGAAGAATATATTGGCCGCGCATACAGCGAGTTTCACTCGCCTTATGAAACAAAATGGTTTATTGAAAAAGCTAAGAAGGTCTTTAATACAGGCGATTCAGTCCATCATGAACATAAGATCCTCAAGGACGGCAAATATTACCTTCTAACGTTAAGTCCTGTTAAAAAGACGGATGGAACGATAATAGCTGTATCTGTTGTTTCAAAAGACGTTACTGAGCGCAAGGGTTTAGAGGAAAAACTGCAAACTTTGTCACTTACTGATGAACTTACGGGCATTTACAATAGACGAGGATTTTTTACTTTTGTTGAACATCAGTTAAAGTTATCCAAGCGTATGAAGAGAGGAATATTCATACTTTATGCAGATGTGGATAATCTAAAGAAGATTAACGATACATTTGGACACCAAGAAGGAGACTTGGCGTTAATAGAGACTGCCGGTATCCTCAAAAATAGTTTTCGAGAGGCCGACATCATTGCCCGCATTGGCGGAGATGAGTTTGTAGTTATTCCGTTAGGAGATACCGGGGACAATAGCGAGACAATTACTTCACGTTTGCATAAAGCGGTTGAGATTCACAACTCAAAAAGTAATCGTGGCTATAATTTGTCAATAAGTACTGGCATAGCATACTACGACCCAGAATACCCTTGCTCTATTGACGAGCTGCTGCTTCAGGGGGACAAATTGATGTACGAGCAGAAAAGGCATAAGCAGAAGAAGTCGGCGCTAAACAGCTTCCATGGTTGAAGGTGGTTTTGAAGCTATATTATACGTAACACTCACTACCTCAGGAATTTCTGAGGTTATTTTGCTAGCGACTCTCTTTAGTGTATGAAAGGGCACTTCTGTTGGTTCAGCAGTTCTTGCGTCAACACTATCCCAACATCTGATTTCAATTTGTAAACCATACGCTCTCTTCCCGTCCCTCATTCCTGTAACTCGATCGCGATGTAGAACAGCCATGTATTGGAAAGCTCCTGTATCTCTTAGCTCCGACTCTGTTATGGCAGTTGCTTTTCTTACTAACTCTATTTTCCTCGTGGTAACCTCACCAATAACCCTTGCTGACAGAGCAGGTCCTGGGAAAGGCATTCTGTCATCTCGTAGACCGAGTGCTTTTGCTACTTTTCTCACACCATCTTTGCGAAGTTGTATCAAAGGTTCAATGATTTTATAGCCGAATGCTTTTTGAGGGTCAATGCCTAATTGCTCGAAAACATTATGCTGTCTTTTTATTCCTGCCACGGTTTCATCTATATCAGTTAGGTTGGTACCCTGCAAAAGGTGTTTTGCACCGCTCTCCGTAACGAGTTTAGCAAAAACTTTTTTATAGAAAGTCTGAGTAATAGCTTCTCTCTTTTTTTCTGGATCGCTAATGCTTCTTAAAGCACTGAAAAATTCTTTTTTGGCGTTGATTATCAAAACACGCATGCCAAATCTTTCAAATGCTGAAAGAACTTCCTCAGGTTCACCATGTCTCATTAAACCGTTGTCTATGAAATAGGTACTGAGCTTTTTGCCTAACGCCTTATGTCCCAACATGGTAACCACTGAAGAGTCAACTCCACCTGATAAAGCATTAATAGCTGAGCCGTCTCCAACTGTCTCTGATATTCTCCTTACTTGTTCTTCGATAAATTGTTCTGGATTTAATTCGTCTGCTTTTATTTCCTTCAGTTCCATTACGTTTTTCCTCCTTTCTTTTTTGTAATATTTGATATCATCACTTCCGTTTATATCATACGGATCTTATAAAACAGTTAGGTTGTCAATAGGAGATTATTTTAATAGATATTCAGAAAAAAAGAGTGACATGTTTTTCCAAAGAGGAAACCATGAGAGCCAAGAGATTGAACCTGACCCCAATATTTATTTTGTATATTTCATAGTAATCAATCGAAATTTTATTCAATACCTTTTTCTAAACAGTTGTTGTGATATTGAAAGGTAAGGCTAACACTACCGTATCTATGTCAGAAATAGAACAAAAAAGCAGGTGCCAATTTTTGTCATAATAAGTCAATACTTGTCTGTCAACCGCCCACACTTATTTTTATAAGGGTATCTCCTGATTCTAAATAACCTTTATTTATCAATATGTTAGCTTTGGTTTTAGAATAGGCATGCTTTTCGCTCAAAAATAGGCAAGATGCTGGAACAATATCTCAGAAAAACAGGAATAGATATTATTGGTGATGTCCCATGGGGAGCACATTTCTGTCAATTTTATCAGACCAAAAAAGATTTAATTGATATTTTAGTGCCTTATTTCAGAAACCCAAGGAGGTTGCAGTGGTTGAAGTCGGCGGCTATGCTGAGGGCTCAAAGAATGTGTACTACGTTAAAGACAACGGAGTTGGGTTTGATATGCAATATGCAAACAAATTGTTTGGTGCTTTCCAACGACTGCATACGGAGGAGTTTGAGGGAACGGCATTGGGCTCGCCATAGTGCAGCGTATCCTTAACCGACACGGTGGAAGGATATGGGCTGAGGGAAAGGTGAATGAGGGGGCAACATTTTATTTTGCATTACCTTTAAAGGAGGTAGATAGAAATGGAGACAAATGAAGTTGAAATTCTTTTAGTAGAGGATAATCCAAACGATGCCGAGTTAGCAATAAGGGCATTAAAGGCACACAATCTTGCAAACAAGTTAGTTT
>Ga0129298_10000448_pt1 | contig 16197 bp, 6 predicted proteins | sample I19B2metaG_FD_94707 | JGI IMG/M metagenome (GOLD analysis project Ga0129298, IMG submission 94707) | Lake sediment bacterial and archeal communities from Gulf of Boni, Indonesia to study Microbial Dark Matter (Phase II) - ​I19B2 metaG | ecosystem: Environmental > Aquatic > Freshwater > Lake >... | reverse complement strand
GTCTTCACCAGCATAGTTGCTCCAGTAGTTCCCGCCCAAAGGATAGCCATTATCCCAAGCATTACTAGGTGACTCGTATAGGTAGGTTTGGTATGTGTTGCTGATAATGTTGTTGTGATAGAACGTGTTATTCTGAGAAGTTATAACTCTTATACCCCATTGGTTTTCCTTTATGCTATTGCCAATTATGTTATTTCCAAGGGAAGATTCAAGTTCAATGCCGCCCCACGTATTGTTAATGAATGTGTTACTGCTTACCGCATAACCACTTGAATCTAAAAGATGCATTCCGTATCCGCTGTCTCTAATAATGTTGCCAATTATGCTACCATTGTGAGAACCTTGGACGGTGATTCCACTATAGCCCGCACAGCCGCATCCGCTGTGTCGTACTGTGAAGCCCTTGATGGAAGCATTGTTCGCTGTCACGAGGACAACATCTAGTGCATAACCACCGTCGATTATTGTTGTTTCGCGGTTTTCTCCAACAAGCGTTAAAGACTTACTTACAACTACATGTTCGCTGTATGTTCCGACATCAACATATATAGAGTGCCCGTCTAGAGTTTGAGGGGCATTAATCGCGGCTTGGATAGTATCGTAGTTGAAAGTTGTGTTAACGTTGTGGACAGTTGCGATCCAAACTGGGTAGCCAGCAGATTGCCATGCTGAGATTCCTCCCATCATATTATAAACCTTGGTGAAGCCATGGGTGTCAAGGATACCAGATGCTGTTGCACTTCTGCCTCCGGATCGACAATACACTATTATCTCATGACTTTCGTGACCTGCTAACTCGCTAATTCTTACCTCTAATTCCGTGACAGGTATCCAAACTGCTCCATATATGTGCCCACTGTCATACTCACTTTTGGTTCTAACATCCAAAATCACAAGGTTAGGATAGGACCCGCTTACAATCATAGTGTAGGCTGTGGCTACGTTAATGTCTGTGTAAGGCGAAGCATACCCCATCTGAAACTGCAGCAAACTTGGTATAAGGAGGAGGAATAATAAGGTTAAGATGGTAAACAAACGTTTAGACATCGCTATATCTCCCTTCATAAAGAAATGTTAAGTTCGCCTTATTTATCGTTTCTGGAACATTTTTCCAGAATTTGATTCTCACTCCACTAGCCATAACAAAAAGCCTGAAGCATCTAAGTACTGTGGGAGCGATATTCTTAATGACATTCTATTGAAAAATGGAGTTTCTTAATAATCGAGTTTCAATAGTAGGCGCAATTTGGTGCATATTTCCAAAGGCTATGTTAGTCAGCAACTTAATGCATCAATAAATAGGGGGATGTTTGTTGGCTAGAGGTTTTCAGTGCTTGTAGTAGTCTATGAATGCTTCGCAGAATATCCATAAGTCGTCTTCATCGATATCGCGGTCGTTATCAAAATCGCATTTCGGGTCTATTACATGTGTTTTGTAGTAGTTGATGAAGCCAGCACAGAAATACCAGAGGTCATCTTCGTCAACGTCGAAGTCTCCGTCTAAGTCGCCTAGCCACGCTCTCTCTGCAACACGCACCATTATGCTTACTGCATTATTTATGGTGTTGCTCTCGCCAGCTTTTGGAGGCGAGTATGCAGTGACATTGTAGGTGCCTGCATTTGTTGGTGTCCATTGGTAGCGTAATGTGTAGGCGGAACCAATTAATAATTCTGGAATCATTACTGAGTCAGCAATGCTCCCATTGACAAAAATAAATAGTTGCACATTCGTCTCATTGTTCAATCCTCGGTTATAAATGGTCGCATTCAACGAGACGGAAATATTAGCTAGAAGGTGCGTAGGAGCTTCTAACTTCATGAAGATTTCGTGCTCATATTGCATTGGAGTCGCAAGCCATTCAATCATGTTGTAGGCAAGTCTAACGTTGTCCCCTCCTCGGATGCCGAGATCCCATAAGGAATTCTCGTCAGCAAAACCGATCACCTTCCCAAATGATTGAACTGAAACAGCCAGCATTATGCCTCCTTTTTCATGTCTTACAAGATCCTGGGCTACACTAGTAACATTCATCTTGGAGTAAGGAGAGGCTAAATATACAGAATATACGCCAGCGGTTACAGGGTGAAGTGTGATGTCAGTGGTAATTCCGCTTGCTTTGTCACTTGCCCAAGTTATGCCAGCGAAACTTGTGAGATCTGTGTAGATGGAGGGATCGTTGTCACCTATAACAAGTAGCCCACCACCATCAAGCACAAAGTTCTGTATTGCAGATAACTCAGAGGGCAGGTACGGAATATCGGCTTGAGGGATAACGAGTACATCGTAATCGTCTAGCTTATCAAACGTAATCTCGCCGCTGGTGTGAACATAAGTCATGAATCCCCTTTCACTTAGGGTTGTGATCCACATGCTGTAACAAGCAATGTTGTCAGCCCCGTGGGTTTGCTCGAAAAGAACATGCTTCAAATGCCTCACGTTAGCAATCTCGGATACTTCATTGTTTACTATGACGCTTTCTCCAGGTAAGGATGGAGTATATGATGTAATATTGTGGGTTCCTTCAATTGTCGGTGTCCAGAAGTAGCTTAGCGTAAAGCTAGCATCTGCTACTAGCTCCGGAATGACTACGTGGTTAACAACTCCACCATTGATCAATATTTGTAAATCTACATTTGTTTCGTTCTTTGATCCATAGTTTATGACTGTGGCATTTAGAAGTGATGCATCACCTGGAAGAAGGAATACGGGTACGTCTAAAAATACGGCTAGTTCATGTTCGTATCTATTAACTGGATAGAGTAAACTATTCTCCAACATAAGCTTATATCCCCGATAATAAGCCCATTCAAGCGTCTGCCCCGAAGCCAATATTAGTCCTGCTCCATACCTAAACTCCAAATACGCTGGACGGCCATAATCCTCAACAATAACAACACAAGAAGTGTCTGGAAAACCAGAAAAGTATCCGTGAGTCGACCAGGACCACCAATTCAGATCATTTTCTCTAATGAAGTTAGGCGTATTCACTATTGGGTGAGTACGGTTCATAATGGTAACATAGTTTGCTTCACGGAATTCCCATCGTAATCCACCAGGGAGAACTCCAATCCATTGACCACCATGCCAGCCTAAATCTGCGGCATGAATCTCCAAAACACCGCCATTCCTCACGTAGTCTTCAAACCACCACCTTGAGGCATTCATGGCGTTGTAGAAGGCTTGATTCTGATCTGAAGTGATTATTACCTTAATATATTGGCTTAAGTTAACTAACTCGAAATTTTCGGAACTCAACGTGACATAAGGAACGTCGTACATGTCAAGCGCTTCTTCGTTGGATGAATGACCCCAAGGATAAACGTTCTGGAACAAAGCTACTTTAGGTTGATAAACTCTCACTATTGCTGATTTCCAGTTGTTTGATATGTTGTCTTCACCAAGTATAGGCAGCACATAGGATGTGATGTTGTACTTTCCTTCAACTATGGGATTCCATGAAAAATCGACAGTTTTTGATGCGCCGCTTGCTAAAAAGCCAACTTGCACAGAGTCCACAATACTTCCATTTGCTAACAGTTGCACAGTCATGTTTACCTCGTCCCTCTTTCCAAAGTTAAATATAGTGCTACTAAGGTTTCCCACACTTCCAGGCTCTATGTACCGAGGCGCTTTCAAATCCAACAGGAGCATGTCATGATCTAAAGGTTTCCCAACTGCCTTTTTCGCGTTAATCCTTCCATATCCAAAGTGCACATCAAATCCTGGATCCCCCAAATCATCCGCTGTGTAACGCAACCAATGCCGTACCCAGTCCCGCGTTGCGTTAGGAAATTGACTCCAAGCAAGGGCAGCAACCCCGGAAACATGTGGACATGCCATAGAGGTACCACTCATATAGGTATAACTATCGTTGTAAACTGTTGAGTAGATGTGAACACCTGGTGCTGCCAATTCAACCCAATCTCCAAAATTGGTAAATGAGGCTGGATTGTCAGAAGCATCGGTTGCCGTAACGGCTACCACTTCATCGTAGCCTGCAGGAAATGCCTTGATGTCCCAAGCATTATTACCCGCAGCAGCGATTACTAAAACGCCTTTTTCGTAAGCGTATTTCACGGCATCATGAAGCAAGGTGCTCTCTTCATAGCCCCCCCAACTGTTGCTGAGGATGTCCGCCCCTTGATCTACGGCGTGAATAATTGCTTTAGCGAGGTCGGCTTCGTTGCCCTCTCCATAGTTGTCCAAGCCTTTTTCAGCCATTATTCGAACTTGGGCTAGTCCAGCTATGCCGACACTATTGTTAAGTGTAGCGGCTATTATTCCAGCACAGTGGGTTCCATGACCATGGTCGTCCATGGGGTCTGTGTCGTTGTTTACCCAGTCATAGCCGAGAGGTACGTAGTTGGCTGCAAGGTCCGAATGATTCCAGTCGACACCCGTGTCTATAATTGCGACGAGAATGGAGCTATTGCCTAATTGTGTGTCCCACGCAAGATCCGCTCCTATCTTACTTGGTCCCCATTGTTGATTCCAGTAAGGATCGTTAGGAATGAAATTAGCTTTAAACTTGAAATTCGGTTCGATGTAACTTGAGATGCCAACAGCCTTTATTTCTTTTGTAAAAGAGGAGGTGGATGTTAAGGGTATATCAGCAACAACTGCTTCAATTTTACCACCCATCGAAATCGTGTCAACAATCTTTCCATTGTTTTTTCTAATAATATTTGTCAGTTCATTGTCGTTATTAGCGTGAGCGTGGTTGATGCCAATCATCAATTCAGCTGAATCATCGTCAACTTCAGCGAATTCACTCCACTTTTTTGGCTCATCAAAGTTCCAATTGCTTTCAAAAACAGAGTAAGGCTTAGGTTTCTTGTCAGAAGGGCTAATCCAATCTTTTTTACTATTAATTTCGTAAGACTGGGATTTTTGAGATATATTTTCTTCGCTCTTTGTTAGCTGGAGAGAATAGTTTTGGATTCCAAAAACAGAGGAATTTAGTATAATGAGAACAAGATAGAAAGCTATGATTAGCATAAGTTTAGATGGCTTCGATTTCATTTTTACTCCTTTCTCTAAGGAATACACTTCGGAGTTGCTTTGATCGGAATTTCAAAGTTATCGAGTTTGAAATTCTCTCCTATCTAACTTATGTATTCTAAAAGGTAAATTAACCTTGCTATGAAATGGGAGTTTCATGTCCTAATGTGGCTGAAGTCGAGTGTGCACACAAGAAAGCGGAGATATTTGTTTGGAGGGATTTTTTACATTGACCTATAGTAGTCAATGAAGGCCTCGCAGAAGCGCCATAGGTCGTCTTCATCGATTTTACCGTCGAAGTTAAAGTCACAAAAATCATTCCTTACATGTGTGGTGTAGTAAGTTATGAATACTGCGTTAAAGTACCATAGGTCATCCTCGTCAACTTTGCCGTCTGGAACCCCTTCATGCTCCTCGCTGGTCAAATCGCCTAGCCATATAACTGAGACTATGCCGTTTGTGCAGTTGTTGTCTGCTATGTCTTTTTCGTATGGAACCATACATGCCGCTGCCGTTATGGTGTAGTTGCCCATGGATACACAGCGGTTGTCTGTCGGTATTACCCATGTGATGTTGAATGTTGTCTCGCTATAAGGAGGCAAGTTTGTAATGGTCTTTGTATCGATAGCATAACAGCCAGTTATGTTGCAGTAATAGAGTGTGACGTTGAAGGTTTCAAACACGCCTCCCTCATTCTTGACGGTCGCGTTTATTGGCAGCATCCAGCCTGTTCTGTTCACCCAAGGATTAACGCTGGCAACTGCAACATCACGACAAACAACATTCACCGGTTTTGTGATCGACCAATTCTCTGGGGGTTCATCATTATCGGTCACTGTTAAGGTTACATTGAATGTTTTTATATCTATGTAGGTGTTGTTTACGATTAGGCCTGTTCCTTTGTTTCCATCGCCAAAATCCCATGTGTAGTTAAGAATGTTTCCGCCGTCGGGATCATAGCTTGAGGATGCATTGAAAGTTACTGAAATGTTAGCTGTGGCGGGAATTGGTGAATACGTGAAGTTGGCTACTGGCTTTGTTGTGTAGAAGTAACTGTCTTTCACGGAATGGTCAATGGACTTTCCAGCGGAGTCTCGCAGGTTCGTTTCTGAAAGGGGCAAAGTAGCATTGCCTGTGGATAAAACCTTGAATTTTACGGTCAACAGTGTGCCACTTCCACTTCGTTTGGCCGCTGCTGTTAAGGTGTAACTTGTAGAAATGTAATCTGTGCCAACTGTTCTATAGTTTCTAATCCATTTAATGGTTCCATTTGGATATGCCGGAGGCCCAAGAAAATCTCCTTCCGTCGCATTACAGTAGTTTAGCAATTCAGGAGGCCAGCTGAGTTTGAAGCTGAATGTCTTAAGATCTTCAACATTAGCAATAGTTATGTTTACGGTTATAATCTTGTCTGGATTACTAGAAATCGTCTCTGGTTTTACTTCCATAGAAACTCGCAAGATAATTCTCACGAGCTCAGATTCTATATCTATTAAACCTTTTTCGTCGATCACGGTTAAGATCACATTATACATCCCTGGTTCCCTGAAATTATGATCTATGATACTTCCATTGCCCTCATTTCCATCTCCAAAGTCCCATAAATAGCTGATGTGCCCTCCATCCGGAGTTGAATTTGACGCGTCAAAGGTCAAGGTTTCATTGACATAGTATGGCCCTGGCAAAGGACGAGGACTGGTTATGCTAAAAACAGCTTTAGGGTAACCTAGGTCGATAACTACGCTTTGAATCGTAAAGCTGCTCAAGTTGTCGTTGTCTGTGACTGTTAACTTGACAGTGTATGTGTCATTCTTGAGATAGGTGTGAGTTATGCTTGAGCTTGGAACTGAAGCAACATTGCCATCACCGAAATTCCAAGTATAGTTAATTATGGAACCGTCTGGATCGTAACTCCAAGGGCGTGAAGCATTGAAGGTTAAGGCATAACCAATATAAAACTCACCGGAGACGTTGAAACCTGCCACAGGACGAGTATAAACAGTCAAATCTTCCCATATCTGGTCGCTATACAAGTTCTCACTATCACGCAAAATGAGATATACTCTCACTTTTCCATACCTCGGAAACCTATAGGTTGTAATGGGATCAGACACCTCCTTAGGTTCACCATCGAAGTTCCATAGGTAGGCAGTGATGTTTCCCCAATCTGGATCATAGCTACTCGAGGCATTGAAAATAACAATCTCACCTATAATCGGTCCAGGAAGTGGAGGCGGAGGCGAGTATGTAAAAATAGGCACGGGAGGTTGATCTTCGCATACATATACTATTTTCGTTTTGTTATTATTCGATACATTGTCTTCTTCACTTACAGGTGGCGCATAAGCAGTTACATTCCAGAAACCATCCTCAGGAGCCCACAGATAGGTAGTCCAAAAGATTTTGTTAGGCAGCAACCTTTTTGCCGTTGAGTTAAGATATGCTGTGTCATTGATTAAAATCAGCAGATTCACATCATATTCCGTGGTATCACCCTTGTTAATAACAGTAGCATTTAGAACCGTCGAACCTCCAGAAGAAACATGAGACGGAGCCTTCCACAAGGAAACTTCAAGGTCATGCTTTGTTGGTTCACCTTCTACTAACATAATCGCTGGAAAAAGCATGCTTCCAAAAAGCAACGTCAGCTTTATTACGCTGACTATTTTTAAGCTCATTTGTTTTCTCCCCTCTCTCCTATACTGCAAGAATGCGTCTCCTCTGTATTACACTACTCTTAATCCAGAATTTAACACTTGCGAAACATTTTTCTTTAATCTATGCAAACTTTTCTTGACCTATTCAAAGGTAAATATTAACATACGCGAGTGTAAAAGTGAGGATGCCTATTAGTTGGTGATTTTTGTCGCGTTGCAGCTGCCACATACCTTTATGACTGAAGTTGTCTTTCTTAACGCGGACCGTTCTGACATAAGAGAGACAATTGCGATGCATAAAAAAGGGAGAATGTTTGTTGATTAGTGGTTTTCAGTGCATCCAGTAGTCGATGAATGCGTCGCAGAATGCCCATAGGTCGTCTTCGTCGATGTCGCAGTCGTCGTCAAAGTCGCAGAGCGGGTCCTTCACGTGGATTCTCCAGTAGTCGATGAATGCGTCGCAGAATGCCCATAGGTCGTCTTCGTCAACGTCAAAGTCTCCATCCAAATCGCCTAACCATGTTACTTTTACTGGTCCATGCGTTTTCGTGTTGTCTCCTGGGTCCACATCGGTGGGCAATACTGCCTCCACGGTTATGGTGTAGCTACCCTTAGCTACGCCATGCGTGTCCCACAGGAATGTCACATAGGTGCTTGTGTGAGCAGCCAAGGAAACGCTCTTTGTTTGGATTGTGTTGCCGTCGTATTTAGCGACTACATCAAATGTTTCTGGGAGGTCACATTGGTTCTCAACAGTTGCATTGATGCTCACAGAATAATTCTCATACACTATGTCGATAGGATGGAAGTATACGCTGCAAACAGTCTTGCAAGTTTCAACAGCAGTTACGGCTACGTCGAGTAGTTTGAGGGTGAGCCACATGTCTGTGCTTAGAGACTCTACGTGAAACACCTCTTCCCAACCAGTGTGTTTGTCGATCATTAAGATGAGATCGCAGTAACCGAGGTAGCCGTCTCCGTCATCCTTCCATGCGAGTATATGCCATTGCCTACAGTACTCCGGGTTAACCTCATGCCATTGAGTAGATACCGGATCTCTCCAGTGGTACATCTTGAACTCCTTGAGGGATTCTTCGAACTTCACGATGTGCTCTCTTCCGTCATACGTGCTTGTTAGATTCATGGCGACTGTCAGTTTGTCCACGTGATACTCAGCCTGCTTACCTGTGGGCTCTCCAAATTCGTCTTTGAGCGCCAACACGATCTGATCCGAGGGACTAAGACCGTAGAAGTTTTCCCAGCTGCTTAGGTGCCACCATCTGCTGTAATATGGGTAGATTTCGTGCCAGTAAGTGCACACAGGGTTTGATAGATTAAACGTATAGTAGCTTATCTCAGATTCTAGGTACATGGGACCGCCAGGTGGCGGGGGCACTACGGGTGGTGATGGCTTCGGAGTTAGCTTCAGGGAAATCGTCAAGGAGTCCACGTGATAGTATTCGACAGGTCCTGGGGTTGGGTACAATGGTGTCATGTCAATTATGTCGCAGTAATCGAGGACACCGTCGCCATTGTCATACCAACTGGTTAGATGCAAACAGCGAACAGGGCCCTCCATTGGGTCAATCTGGTTCCACTTGGTGCAGATAGGCTTCCTTGGGTCAAATGTCCAATAGCCGCACTTGTACTCCACGAAAATCTGTGGCCCTGGTATTTCGATTGGTGTAAGTGCCATGTCAACAGTCACTTCGTCCACTTGGAACCAATACTTAACGTCGAGGACCATCGTCCGAGGTCCAGGTGTTGGATCTGGAGGACTGATTTCCTGAACGTGGAACCAAACCACGTCTTCAGTGATGAGGTTGGTCATGTCGATTTGGTCGCAGGGGCTGAGAAAGCCGTCACCATTGTCTTCCCAACTGGTGAGATGCCAATCTTGAACTGTTGGTTCAACCTCACGCCAATAGCTGCATATTGGAGCCTTTGGATCAACCCACTCAGTCAACACATATATCTTAACAGGCGGGCTAACAGCGTACATGTCGATTTGGTCTTCGGGACTGAGGACATATCCGGGTTCCCAGCTCATCAGGTGGTAGTAGTTGGTTTTGCTTGGGTGGAGCTCGTGCCATTGAGTGCTTGTTGGATTTTCAAGGTCTACAACTTTTCTTGGATACAACTCTACGTCAATAGTCAAAGCTTGTACGACATGGCCATTGACTGACTCATGAGGAATCGGAAAAAGGTTAGAATCCAGTAGGTAAGTTTCGGGATAAAGGAACACCAAATCGCATTCTCCTGGACCTTCACAATGGAACTCAATGTAGGCTAAGGTCCCGCTGCCACTCTGCCCAGGGAGAACCATTCGTGAGCAAGCCATATGAACTGTGCCCGCAACATTGTTTATTACAGGTGGTACCCAAATTGTCGGCGGGGGAAGGAAAGGCCCTTCGGTAGCGCCTAAGCATTCTAATTGGCTCGGGTTAAAGCTTAGCTTAACTTCCCATGCATAAAGGTTCGTAACATCCTTAATGTTTAGTGCAACAACAAACTTGCTACATACAAAGGCAGTAACTGGCGTTGGATCAATGTAAAGAGTTGTCGGTGGCACTGCAGGAACTATTTTCACACTAGCGCATGTAAATGTCAAGAGCATAGACACGACAAGAGACACTGTCACAACTGTTTTTCGATTTATTTTCAAATATATCTCTCCTTTTCTCCTATGATTTAAGCAAGAATAAAGATGTGTCGCACGCATAAAAAAATCTTGTGGTATTATTTTCTATAATTCTACTAAAGCAAATCTAAATGGTTCTCATCCCCATTCATATCTGGCGGTCTCGTATAAGCAGAAAATCATTGTCAAAACCTAGATATGTTGTAAGGCGGTAATTCTCGAAGAAATCGTAAAATTCCAAAAGAAGGAATATGGAGCTACATTGTTGGGTTAGATTTTTATATAACTATCCTCAGAAAATGAGGTAGGTGCGGAGAACGAAGTAACAAGAGCGTGCTAACAAGGGCACAATAGAGTTTTTCCTTTAACTGTTTCCGCACCTCAATTAGGAGTATTCCTCTGTGTACTTGCAAAATGTTGTAAATGTACAAAGAATACACTGATTAAAAAGTTAGCAGTGATAACTCCACTATTAGGTTATGAAATGGGTGTGATAAGATGGTAAACTCCAGAAGAGAAGTATTACAACTGTATAATTAGGAACGTCGTTGATTTTTCAAGGCACCAAGGCACTCCGCCTAAGTACGGTAAATCTGTGTAGGCGTTTGCAAACGCCGCGCCAGAGCCAATGGAAGCCCATTGTGGAATCTTCGTATTAAAAAGAAAGGTTTTGGTTGGGCCAGGTGTAAGCATGCAATTATGTAAAATGACCTGCCCGATAGGTACATAGTGCTCATCATAAATAGCGATCGTAAATGTTGCAACTTTTGAAACTAATGCCACGTTTTTCGCAGTGAGATTGAAGTAAATTTGTTCACCTCTTGCATAGGTGTCTGTCGGGTTGCCATATTGATCAACTGTTTCGATTTCTATTAGCTCTATTATCAAGCCAACCTTAAAGGTCAAAGTATCATAAGCAGTTTTTCCAGAAATTTCAACTGTAGCGATGGCAAAATACGTTCCAAAGGTTGCGTTTGACGCTAATCTGAAACTAGTTGTTGCTATTCCGTTCTGGTCTGTTGCATTGGTTCTGTAAATAATTGTTGTTCCATTTGGATCTCTTACTTCGAAGGCTACAAATTTGTATTCTATAGGTTCGCAATCGTAGTGTACTTCAGCATACAAGATAACTTCTTCTTGCCGTGCAAACATGTCACTGGGCTGGTGCGGCCCCCTTCCGCTGTATGGTTCAGGCTTTTGAGTGTACAAATCAAGATATGGACCAGTAACATTGAAGGTAAGAGTGTCGTTGGCGACTAGCCCCGAAACGGTAGATATTGCAAGTGCGCTCCATTTTCCATATAATCCTGGAAAACACATTCCTATCACAGTGAAGTTTATGTTTGCGATCCCGTTTGCGTCAGTCATGTCGCTTCTGATGAGAACTATTTCTCCTAAGGGATCTATCACTTCAAATCCTACTGGTTTGTTTTCCACTGGTTCTTCATTGTATTTTAATAGGGCGGCCAGTTCTACTGTTTCTCCGGGTGCAAAACTTCCACTTGGCTGGTTTGGTCCCTGTCCACCTCTTTGGTTGTAAAGATCAAGTGTAAGGGTATCTGCATAGACGGCAGATGGAGTTTGACATATCGTTAACATGATCATGCCGAGAATGAAGATGTGGGTCCAAACGAGTTTTCGTTTCAAATACATCACCAGCTCTATGTTTTCGCATTTCATCCTGCCGCAAGATAGAATGCTGTGAATATTTCTGGGCAATATGGGTCTAGGCTTCGTTTTAAGGCGTTGGCATATGCGGTTGCTCCTCCGACATAGGACCATCTTGGAATTTCAACGCAAAATATCAAGGTAAACCGGTGAGTTCCAGAAACAACTTCCAGCTGTAGACTTGCAGCAGCGATTGCTTGACCACTCTCGTCTGTAATGCTGACGGTTAAGTTTGTAGTTTTTGTGGTAAAGGCTATGTTCTTAATTACCACGTTAAAGTATACATACTCAACCATGGCGAAATATTCTTTTGGGTTGCCAAATTGGTCTGCGGTTTCTATTTCTAATAGTTCTATTAGCCATCCAACTTGGAATGTGAGGGTGTCGTTAGCCTTTGATTGAGAAACTGATACTGTTGCAAGGACGAACCATGTTCCAAAAACAGGGTTTGTAGGTAATAGAAAGTCTATTGTTGCAATTCCATATTGATCTGTCAAGTTGCTTCTGAACAAGAATGTGTGACTACTTGTGTCGTTCACTGTGAAAGCTACGTCTTTATTTTCTACTGGTTCATAGTTATATGTTACTTCAGCATATAGAATGACTGTTTGTTGGGGTGCAAAAGCGTCGCTGGGTTGGTTTGGACCCTTGCCGCTGTATGGATCGGGCTGTTGAGTGTAAACGTCGATTTTGAGTAGGGCAGGTAAAACTTTTATAAGTTGTGATGTGGAGTTTGTTAGCCCACTGTTGTCTGTGACTGTTAGAGTTACTGTGCGGTCCCCAGGCAACTGGAATATGTGAGTTGTGATTGGATCAGTTTCATTGACTACTGGCGTGCCGTCGCCAAAATTCCAGCTGTAAGAGACAATGTTTCCATCTGGGTCGTAGCTTTTTGAGGCGTTGAAAGTTGCTACTAGTTTTTGGATTGGTTGGGGCGGGTCAACTGTGAAAATGGCGATTGGCGCTACTCGCGGAACAGGGCTCCACGGAACCATAAGTGGGTACCAGTCTACTTGCAAATGCGGTGTTAGCGTATCTCCGATCTTGTCGCCTGCACGTTTAGGTTCGCCGAATCTGCCAACGCCAGAACCATCATCTTTACCAGTGTAGTCGCTCCAGTAGTTACCTTGGCATCCTGGAATAGCAGGCGGATATTTGCTGTCGTCCCATATGTTTGCTGTGAATGCAGTTTGGTAATGTATTACTTGATTTGTGTTTTCAATGAAGTTGTTATAGTAGAAGGTGTTTTGTCCGCAAGACCATAGATAAACGCCATATTTGTTTTTCATCACATTATTACTCCTGACTAGGGTATTGTTAGAATAGGAAAGTCGAATGCCATATTCAGTGTTTGAGGCAATCGTATTATCTCTTAAAATGTTGCCACTTGAATATTCAAAGAGAACACCATATAGACCATTTATGATTTGGTTACTTGTGATCCTATTGTTTTGGTCATACGAATAGAGGTTGATTCCGTAGTATCGAGAACGATTTATTATGTTGTTTGTGATCAGGTTTCCGCTAGAATCATGTGCCCGTATGCCGTAGTAGGCGTAGTCTATGGTGTTATTGCTTATTAAGCAATTATTGCAATATGAGAGATGTATACCCTCTTGAGTGTTGAGTATACTGTTATCGGTGATGGTAATGTTTGTAAGAGGCCCTGGCCATATATCTATAAGGATGCCCTTCCACGATCCGGTACCGCTAGTATCTTTAATTGTGAAGCCTGTAATCTTGACATTGCCGACATTTATCGTAACAATCCTTGCAACAATTCCATCTCCACTAATTATGGATTTGCGATTGTCTCCCCTCAGAGTAACTGGCTTGTTAACAACTATGTGCTCTGGATATGTTCCAGCAGCTACTTGAATTATGTCACCCCCAGCTGGATTGGCAGCATCAATTGCCTTCTGAATTGTATTGTATTCTTGAGGAACATATATGATACGGCCCATCGCAGGTTTAATGTTTAATCCAAACATGTAGAGCAGTAGAGTAATTATTATGAAAGAGGTGATAACTAGTTTTTCTCTCAAGCCTGCTGACCCCTTTCTCCATGCCTTTTATTCAATCCTTCTATTTTATATGGTTTTCCAAGTTAATATGGTTTTCCAAGTTAATATGGTTTTCCAAGTTAATATGGTTTTCCAAGTTATCTTCTACATCCTGTTAGTCGTAATATCTTCGACTTCTTTTTTCACATGCTGGATTTAGTGTGATTTGTAGTATTCTATGAAGCCTGAGCAGAAGTACCATAGGTCGTCTTCGTCTATGTCACAGTCGTAGTCAAAGTCGCATCTTGGATCTTTCGAGCCATTTATGTAGTAGGTTATGAATGCTCCACAGAATGCCCATAAGTCGTCTTCGTCAATGTCGCCGTCTTCGTCAAGATCTGTTCTCCAGTACCATGGTATCACGTTGAATGTTGTGCTATTGAAGGTTTCTACTCCATAATATCTTGAACTAGCGTATACCGTATAATTGCCTGATTTTGCGGAGGGTGATAGTGTGAAAGTTAAGTTGTAATTTCCGTTTGTTTGGTTGGTTGATGGAGCTACTGGAGGTGAGGACGCTCCATCTGTGATTAGGAAGTTTGCTGATACCTCTGCACAGTAAGGCGTTCCATGTACTCCGGGTTCTATTTCTTCTTTTGGCCATCCTGTGAAGAGATTAGCATATACGGTCCAGTTTCCCAGTGGGACAGTTGTGTCTATAGGCATGCTGATGGGCCCAACAGTGAAGGGTTTGGGCGGGTCTGATGGTTTTTCGCGTGGGGCAAGAGGAAACTGTTCAACGGACCACCCACCGTATGGTATGTTTTGGGGAGTGTGGGCTCGGACGGTTATCAGGGCATTGCGCCATTCAATGTCGTGGTTGACTCCATTTAGTTTGAAGTATATGTTGATATTTCCCCTTTTGAAACTTTCCTTGGGGGTACCTACTGAGTCGCATGGGATTACTGATAGAAGCTCAACGTATGGAGTCTCATAGGGTTTTCTTACTGTGGTTACTGTTCGTATCGTGAGAAGCTTGTCTGACGGATCGCGTACTTCTATTCCGACCAGTCCGTCTGTAGTGGGTATTCCGTCCTTGGTGAGGTTTCCGTAAATGGTAACGGCTTCTCCTGTTTTATAGGTTTGTTTGGTTGTTGTTACAGTTACGTTAACAGCTGGAGAAGCATGAACAACTAATATTGTGAGTAGAATTAATGTAAGAAAACAAAAAAAAGAGGGGAGATTATTGGTCTTCAAGACCGCTTTCCTAGGGAACTATTTGTACGTGTGTAGGTGCCATGCCACCATTCTCTGGACACACAGGTGTGCCCATTAGATATGGTGGTTTGTCGAAGACGTTTACGTAGAGTGTTCCTGTGCCTACGAATGCCCATTTCGGAATCGTTAGAGTATATTGTGGCGAAGGCATGCCAAGTGCATCTACGCTTAGAGGTGTACTGAATTTTGCTATTGGCACTCCGCATTCGTCGTATAAGACTATTGTCACGAATACATCCTGCTCTGTGAAGGCTATGTTGACGAAGTAGACCTTAACAGCCAAGTCTCCGAGCTTGTGTACGGGGTCCGGAGCATGTTCTACATAGTATATGTTTACGATGTAGCCAAAGCGGAATCTGCATTTGTCCATGACGACGTGTTCAGCTATGTCAACTGTGGCTATTATTAGCCATGCGCCGAACACATCTTCTGCGTTAGCGCCCATCCATGGAATTCTGAAGCTTACGCATGCAATGCCATCTGGACCTGTTGGAGCTGATCTATATACGACCTTGTTGTTGTCTGGGTCCCATATTTCAAATGCGACCAGCTTGTTTTCAACTGGCTCTTCGTTGTAGGTCACTAGGGCACATAGCGTTACCTCTTCCTGAGGTCCGTAGGCGTCGCTCATTGCAGTCCACTTGTAGATTGGTGTCCCATCTGCCAAATACTGTACAATCGGTGGATATTCTTCGCCTGTGTCTTTGTCGCAGCCTTTTCCTATTCCGTCCCTTTCAGTGTATACGTCGATGTCTGGACCCATGATTGGAGGTAGGATGTGAATTACATTTGTTACCGAATCTGTGTCTACGAAGGATCCATGCGTTTCAGATGGGTCGCAGTCAGGAGCGTATACCGTGAGGGTTACTGGAACGGTGGGGTTGAATTCATCGTAGGTCCATGATGCATGGCAGTCTGGCGGTGTATAGGCGTAGGTCGGCGTGAATG
>Ga0129298_10000447_pt1 | contig 16204 bp, 17 predicted proteins | sample I19B2metaG_FD_94707 | JGI IMG/M metagenome (GOLD analysis project Ga0129298, IMG submission 94707) | Lake sediment bacterial and archeal communities from Gulf of Boni, Indonesia to study Microbial Dark Matter (Phase II) - ​I19B2 metaG | ecosystem: Environmental > Aquatic > Freshwater > Lake >... | reverse complement strand
TTCCTTCTACCTAAATCAAGTTCGCTTCTTTCTTTGGTTGTGGTAAATCGCCAATTCGTCTTGTAGTATTTTGTTAGTCCAGATTTGCCTTTTTCTGTAGCAATCAACTCTGACTTTTTTACTAGTTTCATTGTCATTGGAAGGGCGCCTGAATGGTCGACTTCCACATGATTTGATATGACGTAGTCGATTTCTTCTGGTTTCACGATTTCTTGTATTCTTTCTAGCATTTCGTTGAAGAATGGTGCTTTAACTGTGTCTACTAAGGCTGTTTTTTCATCGACTATTAGGTAGGCGTTGTAGGTTGTTCCACGAGGAGTTATGTAGCCATGAAAACTTCGGATATTCCAGTCTATTGCGCCTACCCAAAAAAGCCCTTTTGCCAAACTAACTTTGCCCACTCGACTTCACCCCAAATGAAGAAGAATAGTCTATTCTTTTACTGATTTTTACTTTTCCTTCAAGATAGAAAAAACGAGCTTTCTAAAAAGGTTAAATCTCAACGAATCACATTTTGGATATTGAAGCCACCATGATAGAGAAATGGATGTTGGAATAGTGATGGAAGATATCGTGTGCAAAGATTTGACTAGAATTTACGAGTCTTCTAAAAGGAAATGGGTCGTTGGAGAAAAGACCATAAAGTCAGTTATCGCTGTTGACCGCTTGAACCTTGAAGTTAAGGAAGGAGAATTGTTTGGCTTATTAGGCCCTAATGGAGCAGGCAAAACTACAACTGTGAAAATGCTCTGTACGCTATTGTTGCCTACAAGCGGATATGCTGAAGTAAGAGGTCTTGATGTTGTGAAAAACGCCAATCAAGTTAGGCGCATTGTGAATATGGTGGCTGGAGGAGAACGAATGATATACTATCGGCTAACTGGACGCGAGAACCTCGAATATTTTTCTGAGCTTTATGATGTTCCAAAACAAAAGATAAAATCGAGAGTTAGCAGCCTCTTAGAATTAGTCGGACTTAAGGATAGGGCAGACGACGAAGTCGAAAAATACAGTAAGGGAATGAAGCAAAGGCTTCAGATAGCACGCGGTTTGGTCAATGATCCACAGGTTCTCTTCTTGGACGAGCCGACAATCGGTTTGGACGTTGATATTGCTAAAGACATTAGGCAATTTGTTCGGAAAAGACTTGTGGACGAGCAGGGAAAAACTGTGCTCTTGACTACGCATTATATGGCAGAAGCTGAAGAGATATGCGACAGAGTTGGCTTTCTGTTTAAGGGAAAATTAGTTGCGTTAGGAACTCCTTCTGAGCTGTCGCGGATGCTTGGTAAATTCATCACTCTAGAATTGATAGTGCAAGGAGCAACCGAGCAGGCTGTGAAAGAGTTAAGCACTTTTGGAGACATTGAAGTTGTTTCAGTGGAGAATGTCGAATACATGGAAGCATCAGCATTAAAGATTATTCTTCATGTAACCAGTGATGAATTGACACCGCAAACTGTTATGCGCTTTGAGAAATTCGGCGCCAAAGTTGTTTCACTTAATGTTAGAAAACCGAATCTTGAAGATGCTTACATTCATCTTTCGAAGAGGCAGGAAAGTTAACTTGAGTGTCTTGCGAGTGATTTTAGCTGAGATGAGAAAGAACTATAAGCAGTTTTTCTTCACTTATTACACTGTGTTTTGGGTTTTAATTTTACCTTTAGGGAATGGCTTGCTTTACTATTTCATGTATCTGCCATTCAAAAAAACTAACATTTCGTTCGAATGGCTGGGAAACGCCTTAAACATGGATGTTACTGGTTTCATTTTGATAGGTCAGCTTCTCTACGCCTTCTTTATGTCAAATCTTGTGGCAGGGGCTATATTTGATCGGGAGCGAGAACAAGGAACTTTCGAGATGATGCTTTTGTCGCCAGCCAATCGACTAGCAATATTGTTGGGGAACACTTTTGGCGCTTCAATAAGGTATCTATGGCTAATGATTGGAACGCTCTTCTTCTTTTCCTTTTCATTCAATGTTGGCATTCAAATCAATGATTTTGCCGCTGTGTTTCTTTCATTGCTTCTTTCTTTTCTAGCGTTGTTAGCTTTTGGACTTTCGTTAGCCGCTTTTAGCATTCAATCAAGAAGAGGAGGCTTGATTGCAATAGCTTGTCAAGAACCTGTGGCTTACGTATCTGGAGTTGTGGTTCCTCAAAATGCTATTCCACAGACATTAGCTCAAACGGGATATTTAATCCCACTAGCAATTGGCTTAATAGCACTGAGACTATCACTCTTAGGTGGAGCACTACTACAAGACATTCTCTTCCTGCTAGGCTCTCTCTTAATTATGATTGTAGTTTACGTGGTTCTTGCTCATTTTCTAATTAAGTTTGCAGAGAAAAATGCGAAAAAGAAAGGAACTTTAGCCTTGTTCTAAAGGAGGGACTTAATATGCGGCATTTTTTGAGAGTTATGAAGTCAACGGCAAAGGCTTCTCTAATAAGCCAGTGGCGCTTTTTCAGGTGGGGAGGGATGGGTCTTCGTTTATTTCCGCCGCTGTTAAATTTGGGAGTTGCATGGGCACTATATAATAACATGTTCAAAGGCGCAACATCAACAGATTTTGTGGTTGCAACCAACTCATCAGATTATTTTTCCTTCGTTTTGGTGGGAAGCATCTTCTACGTTTACATAGTTTCGTCGCTTTTTGGTCTCGGGCGGGCAATGTTTTGGGAAAGAGCTCAAGGCACTATCGAGGCATTGTTTCTGTCACCGATGAATCACGTAGCCTATATGCTAGGTATAGCCGCTGCAGCCTTCATAACATCTACCGTAGATGTCCTATTACTCTTCTTTCTTGGCAACGTTCTTGGGTTTAGAGTGCAACACATAGACGCGATACTACTGATAAGCGGGGTTCTCTTGATGATCTTCGCACTTTTCGGTTTAGGCTTAATAGTTAATGCGATTACTCTAACTTTTAGAGATAGAGTCAATACCGCAAACACGTTGATGACAGTTCTACTTGTCTTCTCTGGAATTGTTTGCCCAATAGCAATGATGCCAGGATGGGCACAAATTATAGGCAAAACAGTGCCTTTCACATATGGTCTAGACATTTTAAGAGCTTCGCTCATCTACAAATCTGAATTTGCTAATGTTTTGAGTAATATTGCAGGCATAATGGCATTGGCGTCCCTTTACGTAGTTATTGGAGTCATACTCTTGGAGAGAATAAAGAAGAACAGTAGGAAAAAAGCGCAGCTCACAGTGTTATGAAATCTATTGAATTAGAATTTTCTTTCTCCATTTGGCAACTATCTTTTCTGAGGCGTTTACCTTTCCAATCAATTCTGCTTCTGCTTTACTCTTTCTGAAATTGTCGATAATGTCGTCCTTATCTTCTTCCTCACAGACCACTGCAAATCCCCACCCCATATTGAAAGTCTTAAACATTTCCTCATCTGTTATTGGCTTTTTCAGCTCCTTCGCCGTCTGCTGAATTATCTGAAAAATCGGTTGCGGCTTGAAATTGTCGAACTCGAATCCTATTCCTTTCGAAAACTCCATTAATCTATTGAATTTTAGGTATGCGTCGCCTGTTATGTGCACTAGACCTTTTACATGGAAATTCTTTAGCACATTCATTATGGGCTTGACATAGATTTTCATTGGCTCCAAAACCTCAAAAACAATCTCCCTGTTTAGCCCTTTGGGGGCATCGTATGCCTCGTATTTGCCGCCCCACTGCTTAAACAGAATCTTTCTAGCTAAAGTTATGCCATTACTGTGAAGACCAGAACTTCTTAAGCCAATGACTACATCGCCTGGCTTTATTTCATTACCATAAACAATGTCTTTTTTGGCAACTTCACCTATGGTAGCGACAACCATGTCAAAGCCTTTTCCATTCATTAAGCCTTTGATTACTTCTTCTACATCGCCTATCTCGCCAGCTGGAACAAGACATTCTGCTTCGCTTGCGCCTTTTGCTATTCCTTTCAACCACTCATCCACTAGACGCGGATTGGAATCTTGCGCATGAATATTGTCAACAATGGCTAAGGGTTTAGCTCCAGAGCGAATCACATCGTTCACTGCTAATGCGACAGCATCAATGCCGATAGTGTCATACTTGTCTGCTAACTGAGCCAAAAGAACTTTTGACCCAACACCTTCGATAACAAAGTCAAGGTAACGGTCGCCGAAAGGAAAAATGTTTCCGTATGGAAGTCTGATGATCTTTCCGTAGCGGCTATATTTGTGCGTCGTTCTTAGCCGTTTCAAGGCTTCTTTTGATTTTGCCCTTAACTCTCTATCCACACCAGCTTTCGCATAGGTAAATTCTTTTGACATAAGGGTAAGCACGCAAGTTGATTATGTCACAATTTCCTCAAGTTGCTTGCTCTTCCATGCTTTTCTGATTTCTAAGGCTATTCTGTCACCCATGCTCATAGTCCGCTGATACTTAGCATTGGCATACTGAGAGCCAATTCCCATATGCACATTAGTTCCGCCGCCATGCCTTAAAGCAACATCTTGAGTCACAGGAATATGCATGAAGGTTTCTCCGCCTTTTGGCACGTCATATAAGCCATAGTCAACCGCAGTTTTGGCTTCGGCACCGCTAGTAAAGTCAACCTTAACTTTCGGAGCTAACTCGTATTTGGATACTTTATCCCAGGTAATCAATGTCTGTAGACACCAAGCGCCGATAATGCCTGGAGGCTCATATTTTTTGGCAGTTAAGAGAAACATGTCCGCGTATCTGTGCACATCTTTTAGCAAGGATTCCCTCAGGCTCATGAGCACATGGGCTGTAACTTCAAAGGAAGGCACTTTTCGCAGTTTCTCTTGCACATCAATTGGCATGCGTTTAACGCCATCAAGGATTGTCTCTCTTCGCTCATCTATGGACAGGAATTCGTTTGCTAGGCATGTTTTCGCATCTTCTATGCTAGTTTTGTAAAGTTTAGCGTACCAGTTATCCAAGTCGCCCCAATCTTCTTTGGCATAGAGAGGCGAAAAGAAGAAATTAAAGTTCGCATGTGGACCTAAGACAATCTGTTCAACACGTCCCTTCTTGAGCGATTCCTCGTCTAAAATTCCAGCAGCCATCTCTTTGCGCACTTTTTCTTCCAAGTCTTCTGAGTTCGCAGCAAAAATAAATTCCCGTTCAATGCGCCTATGAGCATGTTCTGCTTTAAGTAGCATCGGCTCATCTATAGGTTCGTCGAATTTTATGCCATTCTTGATAACCTTAAACTTATACGATTTTGGATAAGGAATGCCTGCCTTTTCAGAAAACCAGTAGTAGTCTTTTTCAAATTCGCCTCGATTCTCGATTTTTAGCAATTTCCTTGAGCCAACAATTGGAACGCCATATTTATTCTCGATAACGCTGCATTTCTCGTCGCCGCCAACGTAAGCAGAAAATGCTCTGTTAGGAATTTGCAGACATTCTAAATTAATCAACTCTTCAACGTATTTGACAATGTCAGAATACTTGTCTAAAACTATGATTGCGCTTCTCCACCTGCTACTTTTCTTTAAGTCTTTGGGGTCGTTGACAACTTTCAGGTCTCTTTTAGCCACTTGAGGCAAGTCTTCTATTTCTTCATCTGGTTTGCCTACCATTGGATTCTGAAGGTAAATTCTGGCTCTTTGGGGAGTTGTGTAGATTATGCTTCTTAAGCCGTAATCTCTTTGTCCCTGCCAAGCATCTAAGGCTGAATGCGACCCTAAGTTGAGGCAGATTGGCTCTTTATAGGACTTCACTGTCTTTTGTGCATCTTCTCTTTCTATAACCATTCTTAAATCACCGAATTTAGAATCTTTTACCCGTTAGTCGTTCATAAGCCTCTATATACTTTTTGGAAGTCTCCAAGACAACATAATCTGGCAAAACTGGAGCGGGCGGCTGCTTATTCCAGCCAACAGATTCTAAATAATCTCTGACATACTGCTTATCAAAACTAGGCTGACTCTTGCCAATCACATAGTTTTCTTTAGGCCAGAAACGGGAAGAATCAGGAGTAAGCAGTTCATCGATAAGCATTAATTCACCCTTGCAGAAGCCGAACTCAAACTTGGTGTCTGCGATTATTATTCCATTTTTCTCAGCCTTAACTGAAGATAGTTCGTAAAGCTTGATGCAAGTCTCTTCAATCTCTTTTACCGCGCGTTTTCCAAGGATTTTATTCAACTCTTTCTTCGTCATTTGAATGTCGTGTCCGATTTCAGCTTTAGTAGTGGGCGTGAGAATCGGTTCTGGCAACTTTTCTGCTTTCTTTAGATCTTTTGGCAGTTTGATTCCACAAATTGCTTTGCCTTCTTCATAGCTTTCCCATGCAGAGCCATAGAGATAGCCTCTAACAACGAATTCAGTTTTGATTGGCTCAGTCTTTCTCACAAGTACTGTTCTTTGATCAACAACATCCAAAACATGGTTTGGAACTATATTTTTCGTTTTGTTAAACCAGTGGACTGAAAGCCTGTTCAGAGCTTCGCCCTTATGTGGAATGGCATTGGGCAAAATAACATCAAAAGCAGAGATTCGGTCTGTAGAAACAATAAGCAGCTTATCGCCCAAGTCATAAACGTCTCTTACCTTTCCCCTCTTAAAAACTGGAAATGGCAGATTTGTTTCCGAAACTTCGTTACTCAACTTTTCCCCTCACATAGTCATGTCAGCTAAGAACTCTTTTCCTTTCTTATTTTCTTGTCAGCTTCAATGACTTCTGCCTCTTTCCTCCTCTGATACTCTTTAATCTCTTTATGCAGCGAATGATTTGAAAGCGCCAAGATTTTTACTGCCGCTAAAGCAGCGTTTTCAGGCTTTGCAATGAATAGGACTGGCACTCCTTCTGGTGTTATCATAGATGAGAAGGCTTTGTTCCATCCAAATTTTTCAGAGTCTGGTGGGCACGCGATTACTGGGTATTTCGAATTGCCTGCAACGATTCCTGAAAGTGCGTCTGATAAACCTGCAACTGTTATGTAGACTATGTTTTCGTCAGACCTCTCGTGCCCTTCTAATTTGTCCATAAGCTTGTGCGTGGTTTTGTGGGCAGAAGTAATATGATATTCATATTCTACGGAGAAATGTTCTTTTTCGAGAAATCGACTTATGCGAGTAGCAAATGGCATGTCTTTTCCGGAGCCTAACAGGATTACTATCTTATTCGTTTGCATAATACTATCTTAAACGGAATTGGAAGAAAAACTTTTCAAGTTTCCTTCTGGTTTTTTTGCTGTTCCTGAGTCCTCAAAAAATCTGCAATGTTCTCTGAAGCCTAGTTTTTCATAGACTTTTATTGCAGGAAAATTCTTGCTCTCTACGTTTAGTATTACATCTTTGTGGTTATGCAGTAGTTCTTCTACAACTTTGCTAGTGCAAATAGTGGCATACCCTTTGCCGCGATAAGAGGGAAGTGTAAAGACACCTCCTACGCAAGCGATTTTGTGAGAGGGGGAAGAAACATGAGTCCCAGCAACAGACACAAGACTGCCCCTTATTCTTTTTCCATAGTAAACGCCTGATGCTAGCATGTCTGAAAGAAAGAAAGCCCCTGCAAGTTTCGCGTAAAGGGCTTCCAATTCTGATAGATTATTTTCCGTTAATCTAGACGCTGAACCAGTAACTGGCGTGAAGGCTTCTTTAGTTATAGCCATGCGTTTCATCAGTTGAAGTTTGTCAAATCTATAATGTTTGGATAAGACCCTTTTGTGCGACGGAAGAAAATGAGCATGCATACGCTTAGGAGCGCCAATATTTTTGAGAATTTCATCTATGCCCAAATCATTTCCAAATGTAATTTGTGTAGGTATCTCGAATCCTTTGAAGTAGAGGCAAAGAGAAATAATCCTTTTGTCTGAATAAGCGGCATACCATTCGCAAAGTGGAAATTGTTTGGGTTCTAAATCGCATATTGCATAGCCTGCCCATAAACGGTCTTTTTCTAGGAAGGCAAGAATCTTCTTCTTGTTGTCTTCTTTCTGAACTGCAATTTCTTGGCTCATATTCTGCGCAGACACCGACATTATAATCATTAACTTTATAGATAAAAGATGGTTTGCGTTAGAGTTTCTAGACGAATCTGAGCATGTAATCGTTGACGGTTTCAAGAAATACTTCTTCCAGATTTAACCCGTAATGTTCGGCTAGCACGAAGATTCCGTAAAGCAAGTCGGAAAGTTCTCTGGCAAGCATTTCCTTTGTTTTCGGCTTGTCTGGCGGCTTAAACCCTTCTAAACCCTTCACAACTCCAGCCACTTCACCAGCTTCTTCAAGAATGTCAGCAACAATAACGAAGGGGTCCCAGCCTCTTCTTCTATTCTTATCAAGTTTTTCGTTAATTTTTCTGAATATTTTCCACGAAACTTGCTGAGCTTCAAACAAAGTCAATGGCATAGTATCACCCTACTTCCATTACTTCTATTACATCTATTATGCAGTAAATATAGAAATTGTCCACTTTAGAAGATTATTTAAGTAAAAAACCTCACTATAAAAGGAGGAGCCTAAGTTGACTACACTTTCGCCTTCAACCCCAGTAATAGGGCAACTTAGAGAGAAAATATGCGAAATGAAAACCATCGTGCATAGACTAGCCGTAGATGAAGAGTCTGTGCGAGTTTTTATGGAAAAAAGAAAAACTGGATTCTTTTCTAGGCTCCGCGTTTTCAAGCCTAAACCTGAAGAGGTTGTCTTCGAAGACATAGCGCTATACTATGAACCATATATTGTTGCAAAAGCTAACTACACCCTCGACTATTATAGAAAAAAAGTTTACCCAATCAAAGTAGAGAATACAGTGAAAGAAGTAATAATATTTGACAGAACCCTACAGCCTAGTGGACATGAAAAAGGCCACAAACACATTGGCCTTGAAGCAAGAGAAAGAGTGACAATAAGCATTCCAGCATATCTCTGTTTGGATAAAATAGGCAGAGAAAGAGACCCGAAGAAGGTACCGAGAGGCGTAGAAGAGCTAGACTCGCAACGGCTTATGAGAGATTTAGGCAACAGACTAAGAAGTCCAACCGCTACTTCAGATGCCGTAGTGGGCATTTTGCGTAGCCGCATTGTAAAGAGACCGCATGATATTGAAAGAATAGTTGACGAAACGTTTGAAGTAACAGAGCTTTCGACAATTTATACACCAATTTACGAAGCGCGTCTCAGACACTTAAGAACGGGAGCAATCAAAATCGTTCCAATTAGCGGAATAACAGGAAAAGTCTACACAATTTAAGCGCACACTATTTTTATCAGTATCAAATATTATTTTCAATTGTTATTGGTGATTTGAAATGGAAAAGAAAAACAGTCAATACGGCATATGCGGAGTCTACTGTGGCCAATGTCCTAACGGAAATGGAAGAGTCAAAATGATTGCAGGGGAGTTAAAGAGACTCGTCGACACAGTTCGTTATGAATGGTTAGAACTGCCTGAAGTAAAGCCTGGGTTCAAATTCAGTGAGTTTAGAAAAGGCTTAGAATGGTTTGCTACTGCACAATGCCCTATGTGTTTGAACGGTGGCGGAGCACCTTGCGAAAACAGAAAATGCGCTAAACAGAAAGGGCTTGAAAGCTGTCTCCTATGTGACGATTATCTTGGCTGCAAGCATACGGAATATCATCGAGAATGGTATCCTTTTGTTGTCGAGAATTACAAACGTGTCAGACAAATAGGGTTCCAGAAGCATCTTGAAGAAGAAGAGGAGAGGGCGCGAGCAGGCGTAGATTTGATGAGTCATTTGGAACGAAGATGCTGCAAAGTTGTCAAACTGGAAGGCAGATAGAATGTGTTTCTAGCAAAATCAATGCTGGTAAAGTAGAGGGAGGCTATAGAAGAGAAAATGTGCTATGCGAGTTTAAGCAGCAGATTACGAAATCGCGTTTTTTCAGTAGCATCAATACACTGTCGTGCCGCCTCTACATATTCGGTGAAAAGTAAGTTGTTCGTTTCAGATGGATATTCAAAATTGTGTCCAACCTTCCTGTAAAGGTGTTTCATTATTTCAATTTCAAGCAATTTGGCACTATTACCAAATACTCTTTCGATGGCGTCAGTGAACTCTTCGATTTTACTCGGAATATCCTGCTTCTTAATCTTGAAAGCCTTATCCAAGTAAGAATAGAACGCTTGTTTTGGGCTGTCTCCTAATAGAGATAGCCCTTCATCTACAGCTTCTAGCATGAACTTTTCGAAACCTGAACTAGGCAGTGATTCACCAGTAGATGCTTCTTCTTGAAGGATAGTTTTTATTTCATGCCTAGATGTTGTACATGATGACATTATTTTTTTCACTTTTTATACTTATGTTGTGTATTTGTGTAGAACTGATCCCGTGTTCTACATGCCTACATATAGTATCGTAATACTTAATATAAGTATATATTTTCACATATCGATATATATCGAAATTCGATATATGTCTTCAAAAAGACACTTCAGATAACTCAGTCTACAAAAAGAGGACATCTACTCGGTTGATAATATGTTTTGGTGGGACTGCCCGGATTTGGACCGGGGTCTAGAGAGCCCAAGTCTCCAAGCCTAGACCAAGCTAGCCGACAGCCCCAAGATACTTGTTCAGATATCGTAAAGAGAAACTGCTCTCACTATTAAAAACTTTGACCAAAAGCCAGCAGGAAAAATAACGCATAGACCAAGAAATAAATTAACAATACTAACAAACACTATTGAAAACCCATGTTATCAACCGTTATCATAGCGTCGAAGCTCAGCAGAACCCAAGAAAGCATCTATTTCAAAATCAGAAAGCTAAAACTAAAGGTTCTTTAGACGGTTGATAATGAAAAGCAAAATTTTTCTGGGTTTTCATCCCAAGAGGGAGGGAGAAGATTCAAAGATTATTAAAATTTGTTTTTGGCAAAGTTTATCTAAACTTAATCCTAAAAGAGTTTGCAGTAGTATAGTATGTGACTGAAATGAAGTTTTCACTAATAAACCCAAGTCCTTCCTCAGACACACCAGACATGGTCGTCACAGCATGGCCACCATTAGGCATGCTATATATCGCAGAGGTTTTACTTGCAAACGGAATTGAAGTTTCCATACTTGATCAAGCAGCTAGAAGATTCTCTGTAAAACAAACGTTAGATTGGATTAAGAAGGAAAATCCTGACATTGTTGGTTTTTCAGTCTTGAATAGTTCGGCTAGAGAGGCACCTCGTCTGGCAGAATACGTGAAAAAAGAGAACCCGAACGCCACAATCGTTTTTGGAAACTATCACGCCACTTTCAACGCCGAAAGAATGCTCAAGAAATACCCTTCTGTAGATGTGATTGTCCGCGGAGAGGGAGAACTCACAAGCCTCGAACTAGCAAAATGCATGGAAAAAAACGGAAACCTTGAAGATGTCAAGGGCATAACCTTCAAAAAAAATGGAAAAGTCATTTCTACACTTGACAGACCACTAATTAAGGATGTAGACTCTCTTTCTTTTCCAAACCGTGACATGGTAGGTGCAGAATATAGTTCAACAATATACGGGGTAAAAGTTGCATCAAAGAAATTCACCACGATTGTTTCTTCTCGAGGCTGCCCATTCCAATGCACCTTCTGTGGCTGCAGAAAATTCGCCCGAGGACTCTGGCGCCCAAGAACCGTTGAAAACATCATCAAAGAATTACAGATGCTAAAAAGCATGGGATATGAGCAGTTTCTCTTTGTTGACGACAACTTCACATTAAACATTAAGAGGGTTGTCGAATTCTGCCACAGACTCAAAAAAGAAAAACTGGACATCGAATGGTTCTGCGACTCACGCGTAGACAACTGCCGATACGAAATGATGCGTGAAATGGTAAAAGCAGGCTGCCACATAGTCTACTTCGGAATAGAAAGCGCAAATCCACGCATATTAAACTATTATAGGAAGGGAATAACTCCAGAAGAATCTGAAAAAGCAGTGAAAAAAGCCCGAAAAGCAGGCATGGACGTCGTTGTAGGTTCATTTATACTTGGCGCTCCAGACGAAACCAGACAAGAAATTGAAAACACGTTAAAATTTGTGAACAAATTGGACATTGATGTGCCTCAATTGAACATTCTTGGCGGCTTCACAGGAACAGACTTGTGGACCGACTTGGTGAGCAAAGGCTACGTAGACGAAGAACAATACTGGGAAACAGGCGTCTACGTGCCAAAAGTTTCTCCTCACGCAGTGCCTTTTGAAGAAATACGAAGAATGATATACGAATATTTCAAAGCCTTCTACTTACGTCCAGAAGTGCTATTAACAGAAATATTACGAACCTTTAAGAGTTCATATAGGCTTTCCGTCTTGGCTGAAAACCTCCTCAGAATCAATTCAATCGTAGACACAGTAACGCAGGGAATACAACCAGAATAGCCCACTAATTTTCCGAATGGCTTATTTTCAAGAACCCCGTACGAATCATAGACAGTCAGCACAGTGCCCCCTTGGCCTAGCTGGTAAGGCGTTAGCCTTGTAAGCTGAAAATCCCGGGTTCGAATCCCGGAGGGGGCTCCAGCGTCACTTAATTTTAGTCTAGGGCTCTATGTGTGAGTTAAAATTATTTTTCTTTCTTCTTCTACTTCTCCTTCACTTTGACTTGTTCAATGTTTGTCCAATGTATAGGAAGTGTTCTCCCATGCCTAGCAAGACTGGATCTGTGCATGTTTTTAGGATTAGTTCTTTCCATCTTGTCCACTTCTCCCTGTCTCTATATAGCCTATTAGTTGCTCCCCGAAGATGGGATGATAAGCCTTCGAGTGTTACCATTTGGAGAGTTTTTGCGGCTCTGCTTTCGAAGAGTTCTTTAAGGTTTTTTGGATGCCAGAAATAAGCGTCTGGGAAGCCGTGTTCTCCTTTATGGCTGGGTTTATGCCATCTATGTATGCCATGAGTAAATAGCTCTAAGTGAGATGGATCTGTGAGTTCATGTTGAAGCCTTTGCAACACTGTTCTGAAGACACCGTATAAGCTGATAACAGAGATGAAAAGACGTGCTCCAGTCTTAGCTACTCTTATGATCTCGTCGGCAGCTTTCTCTATTTGACGTTTTTCAATCAAATGTGAGAAAGGACCTAAGCAGAGAACGGCGTCAAACTGCTCGTCGTTGAATATGCTCATGTCTGTAATGGAGCCTTCTACTAGTCTAATTCTGTCTTCAACATGTGCTCGTGCTATTCTCTTCCTAGCCACTTCAAGGCATTTGGGCGACAAATCAAACAAAACTACATAATATCCCTTCTTTGCCAACTCGACACTGTATCTGCCTGGTCCTCCGCCAGCGTCAAGTATAACTCCTTTTTTCGGGAGATACTTATCCAGAAAATGCATAGTAACAATAAATTCGAGGCGACGATACGGGTCATGTAGAAGTCTTTTCCACTCGCCTTCAGCGTGCTCGTCATAGTATTTTTTAACAATGCTCATGAAAAACAGATAAGGAAATTGCGTTTTATATGAGTTTGTTTTCTCTCGATCATTCTTAGACTTCTCTTAACACTTGCATATTCACATCTGAAAAATACTCGAATGCCCTTTTGCTGTGCTTCTGAAAAAGCTACATGAAAAAACCCATAGTTGCAAAAGGACAGCAAGGGCGCGCCAAGCAGAATTTATCCTTGGGTTTTTTTAGCAATTTAGCTACTACTTTTCAATTTGCGTTAGGTAGAAAAGATTGTCGTCTGGGTCAGCGAACAGAGCCGCATAACCTCCCCAATACTGTTTCTTAGGAGGTTCGATGAATTTCACGCCTTTTTCCTTTAGCCTTTCGTATTCTGCGTCAACGTTTTCAACAGCGAAATAGATGTTGGGTACACCTTCCTTTCGTCCCTTTTTACCACCAAGCATTATTGCAAACGTCAGTGTTCCAGGCAAGTCAAATATGACGTAGTTGGTCCAATCTTTCTTCACCTTAAGACCAAGAACGTCACGATAAAAGGTAACAGCTTCTTTCATATTTGTTACTTTTACTTCAAGCCAATTGACTCGTTTAATCAAAACTATCACCTTTCAGTCTGTTCCTTCTTTTGGCATATATAGTTTTGTGTAATCTTTCAATTCTTACTTTTATTATTAGGTGAAACTGGAAAATTCTGATTTTCGCCCCATTTAGAAATCCTGCGCACGCAAGCCTTATCTTTACGCTTCTATGGTTTCTATTTTAGCGATGAAATGAGCGAGCATGGAATCCCACCGGAAACCTCATTAAATGGGGACTCATGCAGACGGACTCAACAGAGGTCGGCGACAAGCCTAACACCAGTGACAGCGAGTTTACCCAGGCATGGGACACGGTGGGCGCGGGCGCCATATCCCAAACCCGCGTCCGAGAGAGCTTAACCAAGATGAGCGAAAAATGGCTCCTGACAATGAAGTTAAGTGTTAGTTACGCGGGAAACAAGCGCCCGCGACATCCCATTTCAACGATAACTTTTAAGTTGCTGCTTCTTCAAGAAATGAGGAAAAGAGGCAGGCGAAATTGAATATAGAGACAAAGATTGCCCTCATAACGCGGTTACCAACCGAAGAAATACTAACTACAAAGGATTTGATACATCTCCTAGAGAACGAGGAGCACCCCATTGCTTACAACGGTTGGGAACCTTCGGGACTCGTTCACTTAGGCACTGGCAACATCTGCGCTTACAAGATGAAAGACTTCACAACCGCTGGAATAAAGTTCAAGGCTTATCTTTCAACTTGGCATGCATGGATAAACAGAAAACTCGGAGGCGACCTAGAACTCATCAAAAAGTCTGCAGACCTTTTTAAGCATTCTTGGATAGCGTTAGGTGTCCCAAAAGACAAAGTTGAGTTCATTTATTCACACGAACTCTATCAGGACATCGACTATTGGGCAAAAACAATCTTAGTTGCAAAAAACTTGACATTAGCCAGAGCAAGAAGAACCTTAGAAATTGCTGGCAGAAAAGAAACAGAGGCAAAACTTGTTTCAGACTTTATGTACACGCCTATGCAGGTTGCAGACATATTTCATCTTGAAGTAAAAATCTGTCAATTAGGGTTAGACCAGAGAAAAGCAAACGTTGTGGCAAGGGAAATAGGAGAAAGATTAGGCTTTTGGAAACCAATATGCGTGCATCATCACTTGCTTCAGGGTTTACAGAAGCCATCTGTTTGGCCAGTTCCGAGAGGGAAAGAGAAAGAGGCTATAATGTCGGCGAAAATGTCCAAAAGTAAACCAGAGACATGTATATTCATCTATGATTCGCCAGCAGACATAAAACGAAAGATAGTAAACGCCTTCTGTCCAGAAAAAACCGTGGAACTCAATCCAATACTTGAATATTGCAAATACATCATATTCAGAGAACTGAAGACATTCGAGATTGAAAGACCAGCAAAATTCGGCGGACACATTGAGTTCACTAGTTATGAGGAATTAGAAAAAGTCTATCGAGAAGGCAAATTGCATCCTATGGACCTTAAAGATGCGCTTGCAAGAGAACTAATTGAAATCTTGGAGCCTGTCAGACGCTATTTCGAAAGAAACAAAGAGGCAAAAGAAACATTAGAAATAATAGAGAAGACGCAGGTTACAAGGTAAATTCATTGTCAACAAACCTCAAAGAGAAACTTGAAAGGATTCAGAAACTTCTTGAAAGATTGGCAACAGAGTCAGCAAAAGGCATTCCGATAATAGTGGAAGGTCCAAACGATGAAAAAGCCTTACGAGAACTGTCTATAAGTGGCGAAATCATTTCAGCAAAGACCTTCAAATCCTTCATGCATGTAATCAGTGAAATTGAAGAACGTGGACAAAAGGAAATTATTCTTCTCCTAGATTTTGACAGACGCGGCAAAGAATGGACAAAACATCTAATCCGAAATCTTGAAAGAATGAGGATAAAGCCAAATACGCTCTTTTGGAATAGTCTCCTAAACCTTGCTGGAAAAGAAGTAAAAGACGTAGAAGGCTTAGGCAGTTATATGAAAACCTTACAGAAAAAGAGTGGATTAGGAGATAGTAAAGTATAATAGAGGCGAGTTGATTAAAGCGATAAAAGCCTCTATTTTATCGTGTATGAGGTTGAAAAATAATTGAATATTGAGGTGAAATTTAATGGGTTCATCACAAACACTTACTGTAAAGTATGTAGTCCGAGCTTCCTTCGAAGTGGAGGGAGTGGTTGAAAAACCAGACGTGATTGGAGCAGTTTTTGGACAAACAGAAGGATTATTCGGACCAGAACTTGATTTACGCGAACTCCAAAAGTCTGGAAG
>Ga0129298_10000444_pt1 | contig 16232 bp, 15 predicted proteins | sample I19B2metaG_FD_94707 | JGI IMG/M metagenome (GOLD analysis project Ga0129298, IMG submission 94707) | Lake sediment bacterial and archeal communities from Gulf of Boni, Indonesia to study Microbial Dark Matter (Phase II) - ​I19B2 metaG | ecosystem: Environmental > Aquatic > Freshwater > Lake >... | reverse complement strand
TGGTGCGGGGGATGGGATTTGAACCCACGAACCCCTTCGGGACGGGATCTTGAGTCTTGCGTGCATGTGGGATTATGCCCTGATGCTCCGCGCATATGGTCCTCTTTTGTGGAAGGGTTGACCTAGCTCTGCGACCCCCGCGTGTTGGTAAATAAGAATGTTTGGTTCTATTATTCTTTTCCAATGTAGAATGGCTATGAATTTTACTTATTTTGTAACGTTTTCCCAGAGGTCCACCTGCTTCAGGGGCATGTAGGGCTTGCCTATAATGCTCAGTTTTCCTGTGTTGCCGATGTCTGCCACTTTTGCTTCGTGAGTCGGGATTCCTTTAGAGACAAGGTGTTCAGTAAAGGAACCGTCGCCGTTGTTAAGGTAGATCAACAACCTAGGGTTCCTGTTTCTTCCAAGTCCCATCTCGCCAGTGAATATATCCATTTTGCCGTCCTTATTGAAGTCTGCAACTGCGAGGCTGTGAGGGTGAAACAGGCCTTCAGAAATCACGTGCATTTTCCAGTCTGGACCCTCAAACCAAGCCAGTCTTCCGCTGTTACTTTCAGCCTCACTCATAACCAAGTCGAGAACGCCATCTCCGTTCAGGTCTGCTGCCTGAACCCGAGTCTCAGAAAACACGAAACCCCCGTACGTTCTTGCGTGGAACTCCTTCAAAATTGACCGCGACCATTTTCCAACTGACCTTTTTGGCTGTTTGAAAATGTTTGGTCCTGCAACAACTTCGTTTAATCCGTCGCCATCCGAGTCGGCAATTGCCAAGCCCTCGATGCTTATGTCGCTGCAGATGAGGTGGCGGCATTCCTTAGGCCACGGAGAAACCGTTGGTTCGGAAGGAACATCGTAGTAGACTAGAACCTTTGCCAGCTGCGAGGGAACAAGAATCTCGTCTTCCCCGTCGTTGTCCACGTCGCCGACTGCCTGATCGTGATATTTCTGAAAGCTATTATCAATAACGTGTCTAGTCCAAAGTTCATCTGGGTCAGAAGGGTTCTCAAACCAGTAAAGCTCATGACCGTAAAACGGCTGTCCAGCCACGATGTCTAACCTTCCATCCCTGTTTATGTCAATTACAGCGCCGCCTGCTTCCAAGTTTGCTCTGGCGATGTAACGTTTCGTCGATTTCGGATACTTGTACAGAACCAAGTAGCCCTCTTCGATCGGAGGGTTTACGTAGCTGCCTATGACTACGTCGTTGAAGCCGTCACCGTTGAAGTCAGCAACCAGACACAAAGAGTTCCCAGAAACAATCGTATGCCTGTCGATGAACTTGTGACGGAACCTAAGACTCTTGCTGCTATGCAATCTGATTTCACCATTTTATGTAATGTGTCATTAAGTTTTAATTGTTTCCACCAAAACTTATTTTCTCAAAACCCATAATATAAGAGAACGAGGAATTCACATGAGATACGAAGAACTCGAAGGACTCGTGAAAGATGAGATCACCCAAAGAGAAGAAGAAGGCTGCGATGTCGTAGAAGCTCTAAAAGCGTTGAAAAACATTAAAAGAAAAAGTCCATCTAGGCTTGAATCAATCCTGAAAAGCCTCTCTAAACTCTCAGTAAGAAACGATTTTCCGTATAAGGAACCCTTGAACCTTGAAGAAATAAAAGCTGAACGTCCGAAAGGTCCGAGAAAAATAACCCTCAAACTGGACGAAAAGCAAGTTTTTGACAAAATTTACGGCGGATGGCTTGGACGTTGCGCTGGTTGTCTTCTCGGGAAGCCTGTTGAGGGTTTCCTTAGAGAACAAATCGAAGAGTGGCTGAAACTTGCCGATTCGTATCCACTTAGGAACTATTTCCCACCGTTGTCTGACATTAAGAACGTTCCAGACTGGCTGAAACGACGTGCCTCTTGGCTGGATGTTTTGTTAGGGCATATTACCCGTATGGTTCGTGACGACGACATCGATTACCCAATCATAAACCTCAACCTTCTCGAAACCAAAGGGTTCAAGTTCACGACAGCGGATGTTGGAAACAACTGGCTTGAAAACCTTCCATACCTTAAAGTTTACACTGCTGAACGAGTAGCCTACAGAAATCTGGTTAACGATCTTGTTCCGCCTGAAACAGCCTTTTACAGGAACCCGTACCGCGAATGGATAGGCGCCCAAATCCGAGCGGACATGTTTGGCTACGTGACGCCTGGAATGCCTGAGCTGGGAGCAGAACTTGCCTACAGAGATGCAATTTTGTCACATGTGAAAAACGGAATATATGGCGAGATGTTTGTAGGCGCCATGATCAGCGCAGCTTTCGTAACAAGCAACATAGAAGAAATAATTAATATAGGATTGTCAGAAATCCCAGAGAAATCTAGGCTTTTCGAAGCCATGAAAAACGTGGTTGCTTGGAGCAAAGAAAAACTTGACTGGAGAGACACCTGGCAAAAAATCAACACGGAATATGGTCACTATCACGGAGTCCACACGATCATCAACGCTGCACTTGTCCTTTTAGGGCTTTTGTACGGGAAAGGCGACTATGAGAAAAGCGTATCCATAAGCGTCATGGGCGGATGGGACACAGACTGCAACGGCGCAACCACGGGATCAATTCTTGGAGTAATGCTTGGCGCAAAAAAGCTCCCAAAAAAGTGGATCGATCCCTTAAACAATGTTGTTGAAAGCTTCGTTGTAGGCTACAACAATAGCCGAATCTCAGACTTAGCGAAAAGAACCTTCGTATTGGCTCAGAAGGCTCTAAAAAGAGAGCTTGAATAAAAAATGTTAAGCCCTAAAGATCATGATTTGCTGTTGATAACAATTCATGGCAACGTGGTTATTGGATTACTGTTCCGATTTTTTCGCCTTTTAGGGCTGCTACAAGATTTTCAGGCTTGTTTCCATTCACAATAATGGTTTTTATGCGTTCCGTCTTGAGTACGCGGATGGCTTCGGGGTCAATTATTTGATGGATTCCTGCTTTGTGCTTGTCTTGCTCCATGAGCTTGTTTACATCATCGAAGCTTAGATTGTCAAGTTTCCGTGCGTCTACATATTTTCTAGGGTCTCTTGTATAGACGCCATCTTGATCGGAGGCTTTCACGATGAGTTCAGCGCCTACCTGAGATGCAACCATTGCAGCAACAGTGTCTGTAGTCATGCCGGGCTTCAGTCCACCCATCACAACGATTCCTCTTTCCCGAAGAAGTTCAAGTACGGTGTTTAAAGATGTTGGCACAGTCTTCCAGTTTAAACCCCCTACTTTCATAGCCAATAATTGCGCGAACAGTCTGGAAACAGATATCGCAGCCTCGTCTTGTTCCTGTTCCGTAAGCCCCATTTCTTTGGCTAGTTGGATATATTGTCGTGCTGGGGCGCCTCCTCCGACGATTGCGACTAATTCGTGACCTTGTGCCCTCAGGCTGCGGAAAACCTCAGCGTACTTCTTTATCAACTGGGGGTTAGGTGGGGAAGCAACAACTGAACCGCCAATTCTGATGACGATCCTCATGTATTGCACCGAACAATCATTTTAATTAATTGAATATAAATGTCGTTCCTTCTATCCAAGTGGTTGTTCAGAACATTCTTTTATGAGTTTATTTAACTATTAAACGTGCAACAACAAAATAAGTCAGGGCAACACAGCAGTATTAAGGGCGAAGATGGCTATGCTTGAGATTATATTTATCGGAACTGGCGGAGGCCGATTCGCTACGATAACACAAAAGCTAAGAACTGGAGGCATCCGCATACTCTCCGATGAACTGAATGTCCACTTGGATCCTGGTCCTGGAGCCCTAATTCATTCTTTGGAGGCAGGACTCGACCCGCAGAAGCTTAACGGGATACTTGTTTCTCACTCTCACATTGACCACACAAATGATGCTGCAGTTCTCATAGAGGCCATGACTGCTGGAGGAACCAGAAAACGTGGTTTACTCGCTGCTTCTCACAGCGTTCTTTACGGGAACGAAATATGCGACAAGGCAATTTCTAATTATCACATAAAACTGCCCGAAAAAGTCATCGAAGCCAAGGCTGGAGACACATTCAAAATCGGCAACCTTGACGTTAAGGTGTGCAAAGCTGTTCATTCTGATCCAGAAACCGTTGGGTTCCGGTTCGATACAGGAAGCTTCGGGTCCTTTGCCTACATGCCTGACTCCGAATACTTCGAAGGCATCGGCGACTTCCTTAGCGGAGTTAGACTTTTGATTCTTTCAGTTCTAAGACCGTCAGGTAAACCGTGGAAAGGGCACATGTCAACTGACGATGCGATTAAGATCATAAATGTGGTTCGCCCAGAAATTGTTATTATAACTCATCTTGGAACACTAATGATAATAAAGGGGCCGGACAGTGAAGCTTCTTTTATTCAGGGTTCAACTGGGATAACCACGAAAGCCGCTAAGGACGGGATGCACGTTACCTTTGGCGAGAGAATCTTTTTTGACAAATCTAGAGAACAAGCAGACTTGACTGGTTTCATAAAGCCTTAGCTGTCATCTTATGCATTCAAAATGTGTTATTTTGCAGCAAAAATACCTTCAGACAACTCGTCAAAGCCTTCAGGGTTTTTAGGCTTGCCAAAAGCCAAGTTCGTAATCTTATGCATGGCTTTAAGGTCTTCCTTTAGGGGTTCAAGCTGAACCAGCGCATAAATGGGTGCTGCAATTTCCTCGCTCAATGCTAGTCCTCGGCTTTTCTTGTACCGCCAGACTGTATTGTTGAACTCGACAAAATTCGGAAGCAGTTCTATGAAATCACTTTTCCATTCTGGAGTTTCTTTCGGGAAATTTTGAACATGAATGCTTTCTTTCGAGTAAAGTTCAAGCCACAGAGCTTCAGTTATGAATGGACTGATGGGAGCTAATAGTTTCAGAATGGTTTCCAGACACTTGTGCAGAGTAAACCATGCGCCTCTTTGAAGTTCTAGACTAAATGTTCCGTCTCTGTTGTAGGCTCGAGACTTGGCTGCCTCAACATAGTGGTCTGCGAACAGATTCCATGTGAACGTCCGTATTGCAGTTGTGGCTGCAAAAACGTTCATTTCCTCGTAACCTACTGCACATTCACGGATGAGTCCATTGAGTTTTGCCAGAATCATCTTGTCCAATGGCGCCAGCCTGTAACCTTCTGATGCCTGCGGGAAGGACGAAATGTACCTGGCGATGTTCCATAGCTTTGTCAAAAACTTTGAGGTTCCCTTTACCCTTTCAAATGAGTATCTGATGTCGCCTTTGGTGATGTTGCCCTCTAAGCCTGACCAAATTCGGAAGGCTTCGGCTCCAAACCTGTTTATGTCTTCTTGGGGGTCAATCCAAGTTTTTGGGTCGCTTTTGCTGATTTTTCTGCCTTCTTCGTCAACAACATGCATGTTTATCCAAACGTTCAGGAAGGGTGCTTTGTTGAAGAGCAGATGTGATTTCAGCATAGTGAAGTAAAGCCAGTTTCTAACAATCTCTTTTCCCTGAGGGCGAAGGGTGCATGGGAAGTTTTTCTCAAAAAATGTCTTGTTCCAAAGGCAGCCAAGTATGTATGCTTCGGATGTGGCTGAATCGAACCACGTGTCAAAGGTTCTTTCTTCACCTTTGAACTCTGTTGAACCACATTTTGGACACTTGTCTATCGGAGGCTTTTCCCTCCAAGGCTGATAGTACATGCCTGTATGTGGCACATAGGTGTACCCACATTTTTTGCAGTACCACAACGGAATTTCAGTTCCGTAGAACCTTCGCCTCGAGATGACCCAGTCTATGCCAATCGAGTTTATCCAGTCGACAAGTATCTGCTTACTTTCAGGAGCGAAAAAAGCCATTCGGTCAGCCATACATAAAAGGGCATCTTTAAACTCAATCTGTTTCAAGTAAATTTCCTTCATCGGCACAAACTCAATCGGATTCTTAGACCTCCAACATACCGGTCTTCTCTGCACAAGCTTCTCGGTCTTCACGTGTAGACCTTGCGTTTTCAAGTCTTCTGTAATTCTTTTTCTTGCTTCTTTAACTGACAAGCCGCTGTATCTGCCTGCGTTCGAGTTCATTTTTCCTTTTGGGTCTATCGCGTAAACTGGGTCTAGATTAAGCTCCCTTAGAATGCGGACGTCACTGTAGTCGCCAAAACTGCAGATCATAACGAGTCCTGAACCAAACTCGGGCTTGGCGTAAGGATGAGACTGAATCTTAACCGCGTTCCCGTAAATGGGCACTATGGCATGTTTGCCTTCAAGGTTTTTGTACCTTTCATCATCTGGATTGAAAATTACGGTTCTGCATGAGCATAGGAGCTCTGACCTAGTTGTCGCGATGATCAGGTCTTGTCCAGTTTCTTGAAGCTTGAACTTGATGTAGTTTAGTTCAGTCTCTTCCTCCTCGTATTCCACTTCAGCATCCGAGATAGTTGTGCCGCAGACTGGGCAATAGTTCGTCGTCTTTTCGTCTTCGTAGATGAGCCCGTTGTTCCAGAACTCAATAAAAGTCTGCTGCGTCAGTCTCCTGTATTCAGGATCATCAGTCTCGTATCTTCCACCGACCTTATGTTCAAGACTCCAAGAATTGCAGCTTAACCCCAACCTTTTAAAGGTGTCAAGAGACTGGTCGCCGCTTTCTTTGAGTATGCGTTTGCATTTTTCTATAAACTCTTCTCGAGGAGTCTCGTGCATCGAAATTTTAAAGTATTTTTCAGTCTGAACTTCGACTGGTAAGCCGTTCTTGTCCAGTCCCATTGGAAACAACACTTTGTGTCCAGTCATCCGCTTGTACCTTGCGAAAACGTCCATCCAAACGTACGTGTAGGCTTGACCGATGTGAACAGGAATGTTCACGTATGGCGGCGGAGTGTCAATGCTGAAAGTCGGTTTCTTGCTTGTTTTGCTAAACTTGTAGATTCCTTGTTCCTGCCACTTCTGGAATATGGCTGGTTCAATCTTGGGGTCCCATGTCTTTATTGTTAAGCTAGGCTTGAAAGTTTGAGTGCCTTCAGTCTTCAATATTGTTCACCATGTTTTTACAAGTCTTATCGGAGAGGAAAGAAGATTTGTGAATTGTTCTTAATAAAAGCCCTGATTGGGCTAAGGTACTTGGCAATGGCGGTGTTGTGATGCCAATTGAACCACCTTTCCTCCAGCAAACAATTACTTTCTATTGAACGGGGTTGTTTCATATAAATATAATCGTTTCGGAATTCAGTTTGTTACGTCTACAGGTGACTATGAATAGCAAATACTAGTAAAGGAGCCACCAAAAGCAGAAGGGCAACCTAAAATACTATATTTTTTCTTTTTTATCAGATTGGTCAATTTCCAGATAAGTACTAAAAAAATATGCAGAAATTATAACTGCTGGAACCATATAAATAAGAGAAATGGGGAACGGAAAGATATTTGGAAATCGGTAACTTCCCAAACATAAATGATTGAGAATAATAAAGCATTGAATAGAACATAGATACATATTGCGGGATTTTTCCCTTGTTTCTCAGCTAATTTCAACCACCTTTTCAACGAAAAATAATGAAAAGTAATCCGAAGCCTTCATTGGCTCTTGTGGCGAGAATCCCTTGAGAAATAATTCTTTTTGAGCGAGGATAAGCCTCTTCCAATACTTCAGCAATATGAATAACGTGTAAGGCACCATAAGAATCATTAAGACAACACAAAAACAGGATTACCCAGTAGAATAGACATGATGTTAAATACAAACATTAATGCAACTATTGAACTTTACCAGAAACCTTTCTCCTTTGTTCTAACAGCTAGCCAAACAGCTCGCATAAGAGCGAACATAAAAAAGAAAATTCCAATAATCAAAACTGTAATTGCTTCAGATGGCATTTCTAGCAGCATTCAATCCCCAATTTAAATGGTAATTATACATTTTTTATGTCTTTACATTTTGTTGTTAAACCAAACTTTTATCACTTAAAAACATAACACAAACATTCTCTGGACGTTCTTATCGCTCGTTGCTCTTGACGGAAAAAATCTCTATGTCTATTGTTTTTGTCTTTGCTTTACTGAAACAGGGTTGTCGAGAAGTAAGTAGTACGAGGCTTCATCGTAGTAAGACCCGTTTTTGCAGATTCGTTTATGCCTTATCTTTTCAAGTTTAAACCCCGCCTTCTCAGCCACGTGTCTCATTGCATAGTTGTCTGAGCGGGTTTCAATTTCTAACCTAATAATCCCGTTCTTTTTTGCCACCTTAATCGCTAACTTCATGAGGCGTTTGGCAATTCCTTTCCCCCAAAAGTCTGGGTGAACGCTGACGCCTATAGCTGCAACGTGGTCCATGTATCCTCCATACCGCCATAAACCGAGAAACCCAGCAACTCTGTCACCGTTTTTTGCGACTAGAATCTCGGCTCTTCGGTTTTTTGGCAAATTTCGGAAAAACCGCCTGTAAGCCAAATATTCTCTTTCTACATTAGTCTCAACGCGTATAATGAGCCACTCGCGAACTTTGTCGTGGCATTCAATTTCGGCAATGGCTTTAATGTCCTTAACTTTTAGTTTTGTTTGTTTCGCGTCGATAATTTCAGTTTTCAAAATGTCCCTCCAAAGAGACGAAAGTAGAGAAACCTATGCGGAATTATTTAAGCTTTATCTTATTGTATCGTTGTTTCTTATTATTAAGAAGCGACTATAAATTTAGCTGTTAAACAACAAAAAGAGTTATTATTATCATAAAATTGGATGCAAAAATAATGAACGTGAATAGATACAAAGGAAAAACCAAAAGTCATGGTCTCAAGGTTAGCGTTCTCTTCAACCGTCCAACTGAACCGATACGAGGTGAAGAAACTGACTATATCGCGGAGGCTGGAGTTGAAGAGGAGGCAGAAGCAGTTCAAAAAGCCTTGGAGAAACTGGACATCAGGTACCAAATGATACCTTTCGAGATTGAACTTGGACTTTTAGTCAAGACGTTAAAAAATTACAAACCCAATGTTGTCATAAACCTTTGCGAAGGAGCCTTCGGGGACAGCCACCAAGAGATGAACGTGCCCTCGGTGCTTGAGCTGCTAGGAATCCCATACACTGGGTCGCCGCCCTTAACATTGGGGATATGTCAAAACAAAGGGCTTACCAAGGAAATCTTTGAAGCAAACGGGTTGCCTACGCCTAAATACGTTGTTCTTGAAAGCCCTGAAGATTGGAAGGGGGGAATCGAGTTTCCTTTGTTTGTGAAGCCTTCAAGGGAAGACGCAAGCATCGGCGTATCAAGTAAAAGTTACGTCAGAAACGATGTTGAGCTTAAGGCTCAGGTAGAATACATAAATAACCGTTACAGGCAACCAGCCTTAGTAGAAGAATACGTTGCTGGAAGAGAACTGAACGTAGCGATATTAGGCAACGAGCCGCCAAAGGTTTTGCCAATCTCAGAGATAGTATTTAATTTTAAGGATGAACCGAAAATAGTGGGATTCTCGGCCAAGTGGTTTGAGAAAAGCGATGAATACAAAGGCACTAAGCCTGTGTGTCCTGCTTCACTTGAGCCTTCTGTAAAAAGCAACGTTGAGAAAATCGCCCTAAAAGCATACAAAACACTTTACTGCAGAGATTACGCAAGAATCGACATGCGTCTAAGACGAAATTCACCCTGGATTCTCGAAGTTAACCCTAACCCCGACATATCCCCAGAAGCAGGTTTCCCTCGCTCACTGAAGGCTGCTGGAATATCGTACGAGCAGTTCATCGAAAAAATTATTCAGTTTGCCCTACAAAGAGGTGGAACAAAAAAAGCAACAGCTTCTGAGTCATGGCAAACCAACTAAAGAACTGTTTTTGAATAAATATTGAAGATTATACCGTTTCAAGGCTTGCCAAAGAACAGTGCATATGAGCTGCTCATAAGTGAAACCTGCTTCCCTTGCGGCTTCAGGAAGACAGGAATGGGCATCAGGGTCTGGTATTAACCCAGGTAAAGGGTTTACCTCCAGTATGCGTGGTTTGCCTGTTGTATCGAGTCTCATGTCCATTCGGCAAAGGTCTCGGCAGTTAAGAACCTTGAAGGTTCTGATAGCTATTTGTTTTATTTCTTTCTCAAGTTCAGCTGAAACGTCAGCTGGGCAATGGAAGATGTCTAATGGTTTTTCAGGTACATCCCAGATCCACTTTGCCTCGTAGGAATAAATTGGGCTGGCTCCTCTTGGAAGTTTTTCGAGCAGGATTTCAACTATTGGCAAGACAATGGGAACTTCGTTGCCGACCAAGCCAACTGTGAACTCTCTTCCTGGAAGAAATTCTTCAACAATAGCTGACTGCTTATACGTGTTTATGACCCATGAAAGTTGCGCTCTAAGGCTTCGCTCGTCTTTCACGAGAGAGTTGCTTCTGACTCCTTTGCTTGAGCCTTCAGCCAGTGGCTTAACAATAAGAGGAAATTCGAGTTTCCGTTGTCTTCTCTGATTAGGTGCTGAAAACACTTGAAAATTTGGCGATGGAACACCGTTGACGCTTAGAACTTGATGTGTTAAAGCCTTGTCTAGAGCTATGGCTAAAGTGAGTGGTCCTGAACCTGTGTACGGTATTCCAAGCATCTCCAACATTGCGGGGACTTGTGATTCTCTGCTTTCGCCTCGCAGCCCTTCAGCTATGTTGAAAACGATGTCAGGTTTCAAGTTTTGAAGTTTATTATATGCTTCTTCGTTTGCCTCTATTTTGGCTACTTCGCATCCGCCTTTCTCTAGAGCCTTCGCTATGGCGTCCACTGTCTCTTCATCGTCGAACTCGATATAGAAATCCTCAGGTTGCCCTGAGTTCGAGTCAATCTGTTTTTTCAGATTGTAGGTTAACCCAACGCAAAGTGTCATTGTCTTTCACTAAGGTACCTTTACAGGAACCTCCATGGGTGACAGAACTGGTTTTTCTTTTGGGATTTGTGGGTAAGTGAACTGTTTTCCCTGATAGTTTTTCATGATGACCTGTTTTTCTTCGATGCTTACGAGATATCTTGGTAGAATCGGAATCTTTCCTCCACCGCCAGGTGCGTCTATCACGTAACGTGGAACAGCGAAGCCTGAAGTGTAGCCTGTGAGGTCTTCCATTATTTTGAGTCCGGTTTCCACCCTTGTCCTGAAGTGGTAGGTTCCTTTAACAAGGTCCATCTGGAAGAGATAGTAGGGCTTGACCCTGATTTTCAGGAGCTTTTGAACAAGGTTCTTCATGGTCTCAGAGTCATCGTTGACTCCTTTCAGCAGCACAGACTGGTTGCCAAGGGGGATTCCTGCGTCTGCAAGTAGTCCGCAGGCTTCTGAACTTTCTTCAGTTATTTCTCGGGGGTGGTTAAAATGCACATTCATATACAGTGGGTGATACTTCTTCAATATATTGCACAGTTGAGGCGTTATTCTTTGTGGAAGTGTGCATGGCACTCTTGTACCAATCCTTAAGATTTCGACGTGAGGAATTGCCCTAATTTTTTTCAACAGAAACTCAATTGATCCATCGGACAGCATCAGTGGGTCTCCACCAGATAACAGAACATCTCGTATTGCGGGAGTTCTCTGGATGTACCTAATCTGTTCTAGCAAAACGTCTTTTGAAAGGTCAATTAAAGGTAAACCAACTCTTCTTTTTCTGGTGCAGAATCTGCAGTACATCGCGCAGCTGTTTGAAACGCACATTAGAACTCTATCAGGGTAACGGTGAACTAAGCCTGTTGTTGGGCTGTCGCCTTCCTCGTTCAGCGGGTCGTCTGTTCCATACGGGTCCTGTAGTTCAAGTGGGTTTGGGATACATTGTTTCCAGATTGGGTCTCCCACTTCTTCGATGAGGTTAAAGTAGTACCTTGTAACTTTCATTGGGTATTTAGAGACAACGCTGTTCAAAGCTTTTGTGTCGACAGAAAATTTTTCGAGGATTTGATGGGGTCTAGTTATACATTCAAAAAGACTATTTTTCCAGTCTTCAACCATCTTATCGTAACACGCGCTGTGGCATTTACATGCCACGAAAAAAATATGCGATTCTATACGTGCTTTTAAATCTTTCTATTATGTTCGTTTCTGTAACAACAAAAATCGTTAATGAAAGCATTGTACTTGCAGAACTAATAACATTTTGTGATTACGATTTGTGTTCTACCATTATATGTGCGTGCATTAAAATCATGACAAAAGTGGAAACTCACGATTTTGTTAAATGCTGCATATTTTATCTAATAATTCCAAAATGTAACGTAAGAAAATCTGGGGCAGAATGTGATGACGAAGATAATTGAGAGAATTGTTCGAGGCTTTAGAGATGTGAAACTTTGGGGACGCAACACCAAGATTTTCGTTGCAACTGAAATATTGTATGGAATTCCAATGCAGTGGGTCTGGTTCTACCAAGGGATTTTTATGGTCCATTTAGGTATGGATGTGGTACTCTTGGGATTTATTGCTATGTTGTCGCTTATTTTTCAGATTTTTATGCCAATCATAGGCGGTTATCTCGCTGATAAATTTGGTAGAAAACCTATTCTCATAGCATTTGACACTTTTGCAGGAATAGGGTCCACATTTGTGTGGCTTATGGCAACTGAGCCTTGGCAGGCAGTTCTAGGCGCGGTTCTCCAAGCATTTAGTGCAACTGTGTTGCCCGTGAGGGAAGCACTTCAAATTGAGGACACCGAGTCTGCTTACAGAGTGAGTGTATATAGTTTTTTAACATCGATTTATCTTCTTGGAGGTATTCTGACTCCGATAGCAGGATTCCTGATTTCTATCCATGGTGTTTTACAGGGATGCCGTTACGTGTTCCTCATAACCATGGTATCACTTATGATTATGCTCATCACCCGTCAGACATATCTCAAGCAGTCCAAAATCAGCGATCTACATTCATCCCACAATGATGAAGGCATATTAAGGTCCGAAGGTTACATAGAAACCTCGAAAATATTAACCAAGCATACGAAGTTACTAACATTATTCATCCTAATTATCATTGGCAATATGCTATTTTCTTTGGTTAACACATTTAGACCTTTATACTTGATCGATGCAAAGGCATTGGCACTAAATGAAAGTATCGCGTCAATTGTGCCGATGGCTTCATCAGTTCCGAGTTTAATAGTTCTTTCTTTCCTTATTCCTAGGCTTAAGCATGAACACATGAGAAAAGCTCTCATTTTCAGTTATGTATGTAGTTTTTTTGGGCTTGTGGCCCTTATATTAGCACCTAAGGGCTCGTTAATTCTTGCGGTTCTTTCAGCGGTTCTTGACAGTGCAAGGTACATATCTTTCTACTCAATCTTACGCCTCTTTTTTGTAAATAAAATCTACGAGATAAATTCTCTTTTAATAGTGAAGATTATGTCTTTGACAACGACGTTTTCAGCCATAGCGTCATGCCCAGTTCCATTAGTTGGGGGATACCTATATGTGGCAAGCCCAACTTTACCTTTCATAGTTTGCGCCGGTTTCCTTGCAATGAGTATAGGGTTAATGATGAAAACCTAACTTATCTGAGTCGATACTTCTCTAATCAGGTCAGAGCGGACTCTTTTTTCATAAATGTTTTCTTCGGATATTAGAAACATACTTTGATAAAAATGGTATTTTCCCTTGTCATAGTCAAGAGTCACAGCGGATATACTTCTAGCTATTCTTTAGACCTAATACCGCATGAGAAGTTCCAAGCGTGTAAAAAAAAGAAGTAGGGTCTAAATTTTCCTAAGTTATGTTCCCTGAAATTCCATATGACCCCACTGACCATCAGAAACCCAGTTGATGACCCAGTAGCCATTTGTACAATGAATTTCAATAGTGTAAACGCCTGCTATATTGCAGGTATATAAAAATCCTTCCATGTCACCTTCATACGCGTCCACGGTGTAGTAGTCCCCTGGAGTTCCGTAAGATGCATCTCCTCCTTTATCAAAAAACTCTTCAAAAGCGTAGAAGTGACGAACATCCAGTAACACATCATCAGATGTACCAAGCGTTTGATCTGGACCAGCTGCATAGATCATGGCAGTGCCATCAATTTGCTCAACCTTTTCTATCACACTTCCATTTTTTGAATAATAAATAGACTTCCATAGGTAGGTGGATGTGTAGTCGACGCGTACAGGCTCACCATAATAAGCTGCTGGACCTACCAGCGAGCCATTCATACTGGGATAGTTCACCTGTTCAAAATGGAAATCAGCTCCACGTCCCACAACTATCTGTGCTCCTTCAACCGGAACTGGTGCCATTACCATTGCCATTATTATTGCTAAGACTAGCGAAGCAGCCATTAACTTAGTTCTCATTTTTTTATCTCCTTTCTCTCTACACTATAAAGTCAGGCATACTCCTAACCTTTAACATATTCCCGAATAGAGTCCGCATCAGCCAACAGATTGACTCTATTAGCTTTGCATTTCGACTCGCATATTCTTATCACTTGACTATATAAAAATCTTCCCTTACACTCTCTCAAAAGGCACTAAAAGACGAACAGAAACCATGAGCAAATGATTTTGGCTTTTCTGATTGAGGTGACCGAACAGAAATCAAGACGATGAATACGGGCAAAGAAGTGTTTCAAAACAGCCTTGTCGTCTTTATGTTGACCTTCTTTACCAAGGATTCTGTGGTGTCTGTACAACCCAAAGTGGACCCAACAACAGGAAAAGTAGAATACTCAGGATCCTATGGACTAGTTATGCTCTAAACCTCAAATCCTTCTTTTGATGCGAGGGTTAGATTTCAACCAAATCTATTATAGATTATTTCCTCTCCAACATGCACTAGTAACTTACATATACCGGTTTACAACGGGTAAAGACTCAAAAGGATTTGGATAGAAGCATTACACCTGAAGAAAACCAGTAACATTTTGTGATTACGATTTGTGTTCACGTTGTGTGCCCTACCCTTATATATACATACATGGAAGTCTGAATCAAGGCGAAAAACTATGGCTAGTGTAAATGTTCAATCTGGAACAGTAGAGGTTCTTGATAAAGTAGAAGGTGATCTCAACTTAGCTGATGGAGCGACAGTGAAAGCGAAAGATTCCAGGAAAGTCGAGGTTTCAGGCATCGTTCAGTACGAAGGTAACTGCACCTTCAATTGTAGCCTTTCCACGAACTCAGTGAGAGGAAAAAAAGGAGACCTCGTTATTCAAGGAGACTTGGCAGTTGAAAAATCAATCAGAATCTATGAAGGCGGCTTGGAAGTCAAAGGTAACCTGACAGCAGGAGACATTGAAGTTGATAAAAAAGTTTCAGTAGAAAAGGACCTTTCCGTTGGAAAAGTTGAAGTAGGAGGAAAAATCTGGGTTGGAGGTAATACTAAAGCAGACGAAGTGGAAGCTGGTGGCGTCTTCGAAGCTAAAGGTGATGTTGAAGCCAAAAAATTAGAAGCAGGCGGCACAGCAAAGATAGAAGGCACGACAACAGTCTCTAGGATAAGCGTAGGCGGAACATTTTATGGCAGAGGAGTTGTTAAGGCTGACAAGGTAGATGTCGGAGGCACATATACATCTGAATCAGACAGCATAGTTGAAGAGCTGCGTATCGGAGGAACAGCTAGAATTGCTGGGGGCCAAGTAAAAGGGAGAGTAAACGTTGGCGGCACATTTTACTCAAGTAAATCCTTAACCTTCGACTCAATTGATGTTGGTGGCAAAGTCGATCTTGTTGGCGAAAGTAAAGGAAAAAAAATTTCAGTTGGCGGAACCTTGCATACAGAGGGCAACTTAGAATTCGAGGACATCGATGTAGGTGGCACTGTGGAGATACATGGAGATGCTGAGGGTGACTCAATTAATGTTGGTGGCAAACTTTCTGTTGAAAAAAATCTCAAATTGACTAACAAATTGGATGTAGGCGGAACAGCTGAAGCCGGTGAAGTTTTACAAGCAGGGTCTGTAAGCGTTGGTGGTTCATTAAAGGCTCGAAGGGTTGAGGCTGAGGCATCAGTTGATGTTGGCGGCAGAATTGAAACCAAAGAAGGAACGAAAGCCACTAGGGTCGAAATTGGAAGAAACGGAAGAATCATAGGAGTCGTAGTCGCCAAGGAAGTTAACCTTGAAGAAAAAGCTGAAGCTGAAGACATTTACGCCGACTCTTTGATTATGGAGGAAAGGTCAACGGCAAAAAACGTCTACGCTAAGAAGGTTCACTTGGAAAGGGAATGCCGAATAACTGGAGAATTACGTTATACAGAGGAGTTATGGAAAGGGCAAGACGTGTCCTTAGCAAAGGAACCCATGAAAGTAACAGGTCTTCCTTCGCCTCCGATTTAGGCTTTGGATACGCGTGCCAAGACCGTTGGCGGCTGAGAGTTGAGT
>Ga0129298_10000442_pt1 | contig 16273 bp, 14 predicted proteins | sample I19B2metaG_FD_94707 | JGI IMG/M metagenome (GOLD analysis project Ga0129298, IMG submission 94707) | Lake sediment bacterial and archeal communities from Gulf of Boni, Indonesia to study Microbial Dark Matter (Phase II) - ​I19B2 metaG | ecosystem: Environmental > Aquatic > Freshwater > Lake >... | reverse complement strand
GTTTAAAAGAACTCTCCAATCTAGCAATCATTTCATTCATGGTCAGGATGAGCTCATCCATTTCATCCCTTGTTCCTCTTGCAGTGAGTCTCTCGCCCAAATTTTCTGAGGTAATGCTTCGGGCCTTTGAGGCGATATATCCGATCGGAGAAAGGGACCTTCTGGCCAAAGCCCACCCCCCCAATGCCCCGAGAACCAATATGATAAGAAGAGCTACCAATATATTGTTTCTGAAATGAGATAGGTTCTTTCTTACAAAATGAAGATGGGTCCCCAGTTGAATCATTTCAGTGAGCTTCCTATCCTTATAAATGGGGGTAGTGATGATACGAAAGGCCCTTCTTCTCCCAGGACTATGAATCTCCTCCCGGGTCTCTTTTGCTTTCCTGGCATTGGCTAACACCTGCTCATTAACAACATACCTCAGCTCTCGAAACTCTTTCGAAATATAGAACGGCTTCCCATCTTTATCCAAAATCTGGAAAAAGAAAGGATAATACTTTCTGGCCATCACTTCGTCTTCAAATCTCATTAGAAAATATGCCTCTTTGGGTCCCCAGGAAAGAACTCTTTCCATCTCTTTAGTCTCATCAAGAAGGAATTGATCGATCTCTTTGAGGAGTTGATGTTTCAAACGGAAGTAGAGAAATCCACAGATGATTAACGTAGAGAGGAGGAAGGTCAAGATATACCAAATGCTTAATTTGACATCTGTCCTTCGATAAAATTTAGCCACGGTCTTCGAGGACATATCCAACCCCTTTCACGGTATGGAGAAGTTTGGGTTCAAAATCCTTATCGATCTTATTTCGCAGATGAGAGACATGGACATCGATCACATTGGTTAAAGTGTCAAAATGGTAATCGAAGACCTTTTCGGCGATCATGGTGCGAGTGACGATCTGACCGGGATGCCTCACGAAGAACTCAAGCAGGGCATACTCCTTGGGTGTCAGTTCGATCTTCACTTTATCCCGAAAAACCCGATGTCCATCGAGTTCCAACATCAGATTGGCCAGTTCCAATTTCGGAGGATAACTTTCCCTTCTATCTCTCCGGAGGATAGCTTGAATTCTTGCCAGCAATTCATTAAAAGAGAAAGGCTTGGTCACATAATCATCCGCGCCCAAATTCAGACCGTAAACGATATCCCTCTCCGAGTCCTTTGCAGTCAAAAAGATGACCGGAGATTGACCTCCCATCTTCCTGATCGAACTCAGGACCTCTCTTCCATCCATCTTCGGTAGCATGATATCGAGAATGATCAAATCGTATTTTTTGTGAGTGGCTAAACGCAATCCTTCCTCTCCCTGAAAGGCCACATCAACAGAAAAAGAATTTTCTATTAATCCTTTCTTCACGAATCGGACAATCCCTTTGTCATCCTCAACCAACAAAATCTTCATAATTTTCAATTTTACCAAATCTTTTCCGAAATTCAAACCCTGCTCGAAAAAGAACCCTATATTTTTTAATCGTTTAGGAATTGAATTTAGGAAACTTGACAGCATGATGAAAAAGAAGGTTAGCATCTTGAGGGACGTAGTTGAACTACTTGAGTTGTTTTTACATTCCTACTCTTTCATGAGAATTTTCTGACACTCCGAGAGGGTTGAAACTTAGCACCTCAGGAAGCGTGCATGATAACATCGTTCTGAGGATAAGGGGTACGAGAGAATGAGTTAGTTGGGGGTCAATTGGACTCATGGCGGTTGAGTCCTGGGGTCAAATCTTTATCCTTTACTTTTTGGTTGCTGATTGTGTGTAGAGAAACCGATTTCGACTTAGTCAAGAATAAAGATTCGACCCTATTAGCCCTTTTTGTGACATTCCAGATTGGTAAAGGGGACGGGAAAAAGGACGTCCATAAAATTACAAGTTGAGGATAGTGGCACCTACTTAACCCGCGAGATCCTTATAGGCTGGGATTACCCCGAACCCGTCGGCTTTAATAATCGCTCTCTTGACGGCATCCATTAATGCCGCCTCTCCCAAGAGTCCAATGGTGTTCACATCGGCTTTCTTCTTCCCATAAGATATCGCAAAAACAAGGTCTCCATCGAAAGTGGAATGAAGCGGTGAAATCACTTTAGCCAGCCCGGTATGGGCAATCTGTGCCACTTGATGGCACTCTTTCTTCGATAGATTGGCATTGGTTGCAATGATCCCGAGCGTTGTATGTAAGGCAGCAGATTCAGAAAGGGTTGAGACTCCAAACCTTTTGCGTACGACTCCCTGCTTGATCCATTTGGATGAATTGGCAAACTGAAAACTCTCCTTCGATTTTCTTGCGCCGGCCAGAATGTGGTTTGAATCAGGATCGAACACGTCGCCAAAGGCATTGACCACGACAAGGCCTCCCACGATAAGGCCATTTGGCCCTTGAATGCTTGAGGTCCCCAGTCCGCCTTTCATCGCCCGTTCGATTCCAAAAAGTTTTCCTAAGCTTGCTCCAGTGCCAACCCCCACACTTCCTTCTTCCACTTTTTTTGATGCATTGAGACAAGCACGGTATCCCATCTGGGTATCTGGTCTCACATGGAAATCACCTATGCCAAAGTCGAAAATCACAGCAGCAGGGACGATGGGGATCTTCGTCTTGCCCACATCGAATCCCTTTCCCCTCTGCTCCAGATAGGCCATGACGCCCCCTGCGGCATCGAGACCGAAGGCACTCCCACCGGCCAAGAGAATGGCATGGATCTTATCGACGAGATGGAGGAGCATGAGGGCATCGATCTGCCTGGTCCCGGCCGCTGTTCCCCGGATATCGACGCCTCCAATTGCTCCCTCTTCACAAAGGACAACGGTACAGCCAGTCAAGGCCTTAAAGTCACTCGCGTGTCCAACCCTGATCCCTGGCACATCTGTAATAGCGTTCAGTCTTTTCATTCGGGGCGATCTTATCAGAAAGAAAAGAAGGGTGTCAACCCTTCGACAGGCTCAGTGTGGGCCCTTCGACAAGCTCAGGACAGGCTCTTCGACAAGCTCAGGGCATGCTCTTCTGCTTGGGTGTAAAGAGATTAAGGCTTTTTGTTAGGAGGGGAAATTGGAGAGAGTTGAACCCGAATGTTTCGGGGATAGAAGTGGGTGACTGTAATCCCAGAGGGAACACGAATATTTACCTCTGAAAGAGCTACCTGATTAGGTCCCGAATGGCCCCTTGAGAGATCAATGTGTGCCCTGATATGGTCAGGGTTTAAAGAGGAGAGCAGCCTCTGCGAACCCTTGAGTCGAACTTTAATCTCTTTCAGGGGTTCACCTGAAATGGCTAAGTTCTGAGGGATGGAATAGTATTCGACGGGGATGTCGAAACTCATCTCTCCCTGGCGAATACCTATCACGAAGATCCAAAGGAGAGACACAAGAAAAAGGAAGAAGACTTTTACGGGCAGATCATGAAAGAGTCTTTGGAGCCATCTCGTCTCTCGATCTTTTCCGTCACGAGTGGAGGAGGGACCAGAGAGGCTCTCTTTTAACTCTTCCTTTCCTTGTTTCCTTTCGACCTCTCCCTCGTAAGCGAATAAGACCTCCCTTCTCTCTTCGGAGATAATGATACACTCTGCGTCGGAAACTTCTGTAATTCCCAATCCAGCACGATGCCGAGTCCCCCATTCCTTTCGGAGGGACGGAGACTGGGAGACCGGAAGAAGAGCAGTGGCATATTGAATTCGATCTCCCTGAATGATGACGGCGCCGTCGTGCAGCGGGGATTGGGGACAGAAAATACTGACCAACATATCCTCATTGACCTCTGAATCGATCAGGGTCTTTCCGTGAACGAACTCATCGAGATCATCTCGACGCTGAACGACGATGAGCCCTCCTATTCCCTTATCCGCCATCTCAAATGCAGCTTCTACGATCTTGTCTAAAACTTTCGAGGTGATTGGCTGCGGCCTTCCAAAGAAAAAGGTCGGAAGACTGACGCTTCCCAAAACTTCCCGGATCTCTTGCTGGAAGATGACCACCAAGACAAGGAGAATGACAGCCCAGAGGTTTTGAAGACCCCAAACGGAGAGAGGTAAGTCCATCCATTGAGCAACGATGTAGAAAAAGGGGAGAGCCAGGATGGCAAGGATCATTCGCAGGGCCCTCTTCTTTTTTAACCAGAGATAAAGCCGATAAAAAACAAAGGTCAGGATCACGATGTCCAAACCATCCTGCCAGCGGAAAAGTCTAAGGAAGTCTTTCAATGGGCCTCACCTCGAATGTACAAATTCTGCAATAATGGGATGAGAAGTGTCAAGGAAATATAGCATAAGAAATTTCTTTGATTAAAATGACTCTTTCGTTTATAATTGGGAAAAATTCGGATTCCACTTTCTTCAAAATCAATTTTTTGCGTATCGGATCACAGATCCAAATCTTATTCTAAAGAAAGGAGGAGTTAAATTATGTGGATCCTAAGACTGAACATGAGTGACCGTACTTATCGTCTAGACGAAGTCCCAGCTGCCTACAAGAACCTTGGGGGCCGTGGGATGACGTCTACCATCGTCCGCGATGAGGTTCCCCCGTTGTGTCATCCTCTCGGCCCAAACAACAAACTTGTCTTTGCACCTGGCATCGTGACGGGTACTGCGGCTCCAACATCGGCCCGTATCTCCGTAGGAGCCAAATCCCCGCTGACGGGTGGCATCAAGGAGTCAAACGCCGGCTCAGCATGGCCTCAATACATTGCCTCGATGCAAATCAAAGCTTTGGTGGTGGAAGGCCAACCTAAGGAAAAAGGCAAATATTGGATGGCTCGGCTGACGTGGGATGCCAAGGCCGGTCAGCCGAAAGTGGAATTCTTTCCTGCTGATGAGTATAAGGGGCAAGATCTCTATGAGGTTTACCCGAAAATGTTCCAGCGTTTCGGTAGAAAAGTTTCCATTGCGGGCTGTGGTGTGGCAGGGGAATACGGCTATGCCAACTCCGGGATAGTGTTCAACGACCTCCTCAATCGTCCAAGCCGATATTCCGGCCGCGGTGGCTTAGGCGCGGTGATGGCGAGCAAGGGGCTGAAGTTCATTGTGGTGGACAGTAAAGGTGGAGCCGAAGTAGCTATCGCTGACAAGGCCCTATTTGAGCAGGGTACTAAGAAGCTGGCTGACGCATTGCGCACGCATGCGGTTACCAAGCCCAAAGGTGGCCTGAACACCTACGGCACGGCCGTGCTGGTCAACATCATGAATGAGGCTGGTGGTTACCCCACTCGTAACTTCTCAAGTGGTCGATTTGAGGGCGCAGCCAAGACTTCTGGCGAGGCCATCTTTGAGGGGAACAAGGTACGGCTTGGCAAGGAGCTGTACAACCACGCCTGTAGCCCCGGCTGCATCATCCAATGCTCCAATACTTGGTACAAGCCCGATCGTACCGAGCACACCTCCTGCGTAGAGTACGAATCGGATTGGGCTTTGGGCGCCAACTGTGGCATTGATAACTTGGATAATATTGCAGAAATGATACGCCTCTGCAATGCTTATGGTCTCGACACTATCGAGACTGGCACCACCCTGGCAGTAGCCATGGAGGCTGGTGTGATCCCCTTTGGTAACGGTAAGAAAGCCATTAAGCTTGTCCAAGAGATGGGCAAGGGGACGGCTCTTGGCCGTATCTTGGGTGGCGGCACAGAGTTCACTGGCAAAGCCTATGGCTTAACGCGGGTGCCTACTGTGAAGGGGCAGAGTATGCCCGCCTATGAACCAAGGGCTGTGAAGGGGATTGGTATTACCTACGCAACCACTACAATGGGCGCAGACCACACTGCTGGGTATACCATTGCTCCAGAAATCCTGAGCGTCGGTGGCAAGGCAGACCCTCTCAGTCCTCAAGGTAAGGCTGAACTTAGCAGGGCTTTTCAGGCGACCACTGCCTTTATTGACTCAACTGGCCACTGCCTGTTCATCGCCTTCGCCATTTTAGACATTCCCAGCGGTTTTGAGGGATTGATGGAAGAGTGCAATGGTGTCCTGGGTACCAATTGGAAGTCGGAAGATGCGGCCAAGATCGGAACAGAAATCTTACGTAAGGAGCGTGCCTTCAACGAGGCGGCTGGGCTTAGCAAAGAGCGTGACCGCGTGCCCGAGTTCATGAAGTATGAGCCGCTTCCACCTCACAATCAGGTTTATGACGTACCCGACAGTGCGCTGGATTCTGTCTACGGTGAGCTGTAAGACATTCTTCACGCGGGCAGGGCGATTTCCGCCTTGCCCGTTTTTTTTATGGTAAACCATGTCCAAGGTGAAAACCGACGGCCAGGGCCGTTTAATCCTACCGGACGCATTCCTTCAACGCAGGCACATATCTTCTGGCACAGAATACTGGCTCGATGAGCGGGAAGGTGACTTGATCCTCCATCCGCGGTTGCCTGATGTTCGAAAGTTATATATCCAACCCACCACTGTCTGCAACCTCCACTGCCGGACGTGTATCCGAAACGTCTGGGATGTCCCTGAAGCACAGATGTCTATGGATACGTTCCAGCGATTGTTAGAAAGCTTGGACGATCTGCCCAATCTGACTCGTGTTGTGTTTAGTGGCTTCGGTGAACCACTGACTCATCCCAATATCCTGGAAATGGTCAAAGCCATACGGAAGCGCGATATAGCCGTAACCATAGGTTCTAATGGCCTCTTGATGAATCCTGAGATGGCTCGCGAGTTGGTTAGGCTGGGTGTGGACCGATTGGTGGTATCGGTTGACGGCGTGAAGCCGGAGACCTATGCAAACGTCCGTGGCGCGATGCTTTCACAGATCTTAGGGAACATCCTCGCCCTGAACGAAGCGAAACGCCAACTGGGTTCATTGACTCCTGCCTTAGGGATCGAATTTGTTGTCCTGAGGAGTAATGTCGTCGAGCTGGGGGAATTAACGCGCTTGGCTTCTCGGCTGAATGCGGCTCGCATCCTGGTCAGTAATGTGCTTCCCTACACCGAAGACATGCGTAGCGAAATCCTCTACGGCTATGAGCCAAGGCCTCCATTGAGCGCTCGCGGCTGGCCCGTCAAGGCTGACGCATGGGTGATGTGGGGAAGTTTAGAACTGCCGCGCATGCACTGGGGTGCAGAGAGACGTTGCCGATTTGCACAAGACCGGGCAGTTGTCGTAGGAGGGGATGGCGGCGTATCGCCCTGTTATGCGCTATCCCATAATTATAGCTACTTTGCTGTGGACGGTAGAAAAAAGAATGTGAGCCGATACGTTTTTGGAAATGTGAATGAACAACCCTTGGCGGAAATTTGGATGTCTGAGGAATATGTCCGTTTCCGTAGCGAAGTGAGGGCATTCCATTTCCCATCTTGCCCTGACTGCGACCTGCGCGAAGGTTGTGACCTCAGAGAACGGAATGAGGGATGCTGGGGGTGGAACCCGTCCTGTGCTGATTGTCTGTGGGCGCAGGATATCGTCCGGTGTCCATGAGGAGATGATGCGAGTTCGTGTAAAACTTTTTGCCACTTTAACCCGCTATTTAAGCAATGTAGCGCCAGGGACTCCTTTTGATATCGAGGTGGCCGATGGCGCCACTGTGGCAGATCTGGTGAACCGGTTGAAATTGCCTCGTGAAGAACGAAAGTATTTTTTGTTAATGGGCGTCCCCGTCCCATAGACTGGCCCTTGGAACGTGAGGATGAGGTAGGCATTTTCCCATTAGTCGCAGGAGGATGAGGTGCCCAACATTGCTGTGAATGTATGGCTATATGGTGCTCTGGCAAAGTATGGAGGCAAGGCAGGCGAAGGCTGTTTCGCCAACTTAAAGATGTGCCTTCCCGAAGGGAGCACAATGACTGATCTGTTAGCACGCCTTGGAATACCTACCGAAGAAAGAGGTATCACTTTCATCAACGGGCAGTTGAGCGCGATGCCAGGTCTTCAACCCGACCTGGCTCATATCTTGCGCGATGGCGACCGCCTCGGCCTTTTTGACCTTAGAAGCATGTGGCCATTTCAATACCGTCATGGTGCACGATTGACCGATGAGATGGAACGTGCCATGGTTGCTGGAAAAGACCAGGGCCTGCATCACACCTATGAGGAAGGATAGACGGGCGGCATTGTGAGATCTTAGAATCTCGTGAGACCTGGAAATCGCCGGTAAACTATGGATTTGTGTATACGCATACTATCTTGAGACGATGATCAGAAGATATCTGGATCAAGGAAAGGGGGAGGGCGATGGATTTCAAATTATCAGAGCGGGAGGAGCTGCTTCGAAAGACGGTACGTGAATTTGCCGAGAGAGAGATCACTCCTCGGATGGATGAGATGGAGGAAACGGGTGAATTTCCTGTCGACCTTTTGAAGAAGATGGGGGAAATGGGAATTTTAGGGGTTATCACGCCTCCGGAGTACGGAGGCGTTGGACTGGGAAATCTGGCTCGGGTCATCATCTTAGAGGAGCTTGGACGTATCTGCCCAGCCATTCCTATGGCTTTACAAGTCCATCATATGGCCACCCATGCCCTGAGCGCCTTTGCCAACGAGGAGCAAAAGAAAAAGTACCTACCGCCTTTGGCGAAAGGGGAGACAATGGGCGTGGTGGCAGTCACTGATCCATCCGGAGGGTCGGATGTAGCAGGAATGAAGACCTCAGCCAAGCTGGAGGGTGACAAATATATTCTGAGCGGGAGAAAATGCTTCATTACGAACGCCCATGCTTCGGATATTTGGGTCGTCATCGCTCGGACTGGTGAAGGGGGTAAGGGACTCTCGGCTTTTATTGTTGAGAAAAGCTTTCAAGGAGCGAAACTCGGAAGGAAGGAGAACAAAGTTGGACTTCGCGGCGCAATTACTGGCGAGCTCGTTTTCCAAAATTGTGAGGTACCTCAAACCAATCTATTAGGACACGAAGGGGATGGGATGAATATTGCCATTCGCAATATCGTTGAAACCGGACGTCCAGGAATGGCGAGTGTGGCCCTGGGAATCCTTAATGCCGTTTTAGAACAGGCGGCCAAGTTTGCGAACGAACGGATTCTTTATGGAAAACCAATTAGCAACCTCCAGATGATTCAGTCGCACCTCGCTGATATCTATGCTGACTTAGAAATTTCTCGGTTATTGGTTTATCGCGTTGGCTGGATGCGAGATCAAAACATCAGGTGTGATGCCGAGTCGGCCTTAGCCAAGCAGTTTTCCTGCGAGGCAGCTGCTCGTTCAGCACGGAAGGCTATAGAGATTCATGGTTCTTATGGCATCATGAGAGAGTATCCGGTTCAGAGACTGTTGCGAGATGCCTTAGTCACCATTCCGGCGGGAGGGACCGCAGAAGTTGCTAAGCTTGTGATGGCCCGTCAAGCGCTAAGCATGCTTAAATGATGAGATAGAGAGATGCGTATCATTGTTTGTCTCAAACCCGTTCCCGATCCAAAACATTGGAAAGAGATGAGCCTCCATCCAACGCTCAAGGTGCTCGTCAGGGAGGGTATACCCAATGTGATCAATCCTCTGGATCGGAATGCCCTTGAGGAGGCGTTGCGCATCAAGGAAAGACAAGGGGGCGAAGTCATTATTTTGAGCATGGCCCCTCTTTTCTGTCTCAGCATTTTGAGAGAGGCGCTAGCAATGGGTGGAGACCGTGCTATTCTCTTGAGTGATAAGGCATTCGCAGGCTCTGATACCTTAGCGACTTCTTACATCCTTTCAGAGGCCGTGAGAAAAATAGGCGATTTCGATCTCATCTTGTGTGGAAACCAGACCATTGATGGATGGACCGGACACGTTGGACCGCAGCTCTCCCAATTCTTGGGGATTGAGGGGATCAGTTTGGTCAGGATGATCGAGGAATTTCATTTCGAAGAAGATGCCAAAGGAAGAGCGAAGGCCGCAAGAGCCATCGTTAGAAGAAATATCGAATATGGTTATGTTCGCATAGAGGCAGAATTGCCTTTACTCCTCTCTGTGGTTAAGGAGATCAATACTCCTCGATATGCCACCTTTGCCGGAATCTTAGAGGCGGAGAAAAAAGAGATTCAAATACTGAGCGCCTCTGATCTAAAAATTGATCCGTCTCATGTGGGTCTAACAGGCTCTCCAACAAAGATGGCGGACCTTTTCATGCCCGAGGTAAAAAGGAGAAGGGAGATCATTCAAGAAAAGCCTGAAGTGGCTTCAAGGCTGATCATTGAGAAGATCCATCAGAGAGGGCTGATATGAAGGGAGAGGTATGGGTTTACGCTGAATGCATAGACCGGGCCTTCCATGAGGTCAGTCTTGAGATATTGTCGAAAGGGAGAGAGATCGCGGATAAAATCGGAGGTTCCCTTTCCGCCGTGTTGATAGGAAGGGGTTTACCAGATTTGGCAAAGGAGCTGGTCGATTTCGGTGCTGATCAGGTCCATCTGCTTGAGCCTCCGGATTCCAATTTCTATCTCGACAGACAAATGGTCGAAGTCCTGGCTGAATTCGTAAAGGAGCACGATCCTGATATCTTCCTCTTGGCCGCCACATCTGTAGGGACAGAGCTTGCTCCTAAGTTAGCAGCCAAGTTAAAGACAGGTCTCTCTGCCCACTGCATTGATCTCGACATCAATGAGAAAGGGCATCTCCTGCAGGTCGTCCCTGCCTTTGAGGGAGGAGTGTTGGCAACGATCGTCTGTCCGGATCAGAGACCCCAAATGGCCACCATCAGTCCAGGCGTGATGAGGGTCCGGAAGAGAGAGAGTCGGAATGGGAAGATTCTGAGAAGGGAGGTTCCTTTGAAGGGAGAACCACGGATTAAGGTTTTGGATACCCTTCGAGAAGAACCCATGGACACGCCTCTGGAGAAGGCTGAAGTCGTGATTGCAGGAGGCTGGGGGTTAGGCGGTAAGGAGTATTGGCACATGTTAGAGGAGCTGGCCACGCTATTAAGAGGGGCTGTTGGTGCGACCCGTCCTCCTGTTGACGAAGGTTGGGCCAGGGAATATCAGATGGTCGGTCAGAGCGGAAAGACAGTGAGGCCAAAACTCTACATGGGTTTCGGGATATCGGGGATGATGCACCATATGGTGGGTATCCAGGATTCCGATTTTATTATCGCCGTCAATAGCGATCCCGGCGCAGACATCTTCAAGATGTGCGACTTCGGGGTACTGGGAGATCTTAAAAAAGTCCTTCCTTGCCTCATCCAAGAGATTAGAAAAAAGGTGAAGAGGGTGGAGGTATGAATCAACCTGGACTTTACAACGCTCCGATGATATGGGAAATTTGTTTATAAATGGGAGGAAACGGAATGGATCTGATGGAAGCGATCAGAGGGAGACGAAGTATTCGGAAATACAAGCCCGATCCTGTTCCTGAAGAGGCGCTTCAGACTGTGATGGAAGCAGTGAGATGGGCCCCTTCTTGGGGGAATACTCAATGCTGGAAAGTTATCATGGTCAAGGATTCAGCATTAAAATCCGAATTGGCCAAGACCGTTCCGAAAATTAATCCTGCCCAATCGACCGTCACGGAGGCGCCGGTCCTCGTGGTACTCTGCGGAGCAAGAGAAGTTTCCGGTTATTATGGGGGTCGCCCGTCAACAGCAAAAGGGGATTGGTTGATGTTCGATACCGGACTTGCAATGCAGAACCTCTGTTTGGCTGCTTATGCATTGGGTTTAGGCACAGTGATCATTGGGATGTTCGACCATCAAAAGGTGGCGGAAATTTTGGGCGTTCCCCAGGGCGTCGAAGTGGTTGCAATGACGCCTCTCGGATATCCTGCGGTTCAGAGATCAGGATCTAACAGGAAAGAAGTTACTGAGTTCGTTTCTTATGAAAAGTACGGAAAGGGAGATGAATGAAATGTCAAATGCCAAAGTTCAAAGTTCAAAATAAATTTTACATGATGGAATCGTCACCCTCGAACCATGAAAATGCAACCCATTCTCCCTCCCCCTCGACGGGGGAGGGTGCGGGTGGGGGTGGATACAAACTCATAATCCACCCTCCCCTTGCTCTCGTCCCACCAGGAGAGGGGAGATCATTTTCTATGTAAGTCCAAAATCCAAATGATTAAGAATTATTTGACATTTGGGTTTTGAAATTTGAGCTTAGAGAAGGAGGAGGTTGAAAAGAGAAAGAATGATTCCAAACGAGATTCTTTGTTCCCTTGCTGTTCAAACGGACTCAAAGTTGCTGATGGTGGTGATTGATGGGATTGGCGGATTGCCCGTCCGTCGTAAGACAGAACTGGAGGCAGCAAAGATTCCAAATCTTGACCGGCTGGCATCGAGATCGATCTCTGGATTGATCGATCCCCTGTCCTGCGGCATCACGCCAGGCAGTGGACCTTCCCATTTGGCCCTCTTTGGCTATGATCCATTTCAATATGAGATTGGTAGAGGTGTTGTGGAGGCATTGGGTATCGGTTTGGAATTGAGGAAAGATGATTTGGCAGCGAGAGGCAATTTTGCAACGATGGATGGAAAAGGGGTTATTACTGATCGCAGAGCGGGTAGAATTTCGACCGAGAGGAATCGAGAGATCTGCCAGTTCCTCCAAAATGAAATTAAGGAATTTGGGGGAATCCAAATTTCTATTCATCCTGGAAAAGAACATCGCTTCGTCATTGTATTCCGGGGGGAAGGCTTGAAGGATGATCTTGCGGATGCTGATCCGCAGAAGGATGGCTTGAAGCAAAAAGGGGCGGAGGCCCTCTCCCAAGAGGCTCAAAAGACAGCCGAGATCGTGAACGGTTATATGGCGAAGGCCACCGAAGTCCTCAAGCCATTCTATCCTGCCGATACCATCCTTCTCAGAGGATTTTCAAAAATTCCCGAAATTCCAACGATGGCCAATCGGTACAAGCTCCGACCTGCTGCCATAGCAACCTATCCAATGTATCGAGGATTGGCGAGACTGGTAGGAATGAAGATTTTAGAGACTGGGGAAAACGTGCGGGATGAAGTGGCCACTCTGAAAAAATATTTTGATCAGTATGATTTTTTCTATCTCCATTTCAAAAAGCCCGACATGGCTGGAGAAGATGGGGATTTCAAGGCTAAAGTGAAGGCCCTTGAAGAGATTGATCGAATCCTTCCTTCCATCCTCAAATTGAAACCAGATGTCTTGGTGATTACCGGAGACCATGCAACTCCCTCTCTTTTAAAATCTCACAGTTGGCATTCCAACCCGATCCTCTTCTATTCCAAGTACATACGGCCGGACAACATCAGGCGCTTCACCGAGAAACATTGTCAGAGGGGGGAGTTGGGAAGATTTCCAGCAGTGGATGTCCTGCCGTTGATGTTAGCCAACGGATTAAAATTAAAAAAATTTGGAGCATAATAAAAGTCCTTAGTCGAGAGGTAAAGGTAAAGATGCCGGTTTAGTCGATAGGTTAGGTTTTTCGTGTGAAAATCCGACCTAACCCTTTCACTCCATACCAAACTGGCTTCCTAACCCTAACCCATAAACCAGGGACAAATGAAAGCATTTCGTTATCTTTATGGTCCGGTGCCTTCCAGAAGGTTAGGAAGATCGCTTGGGATTGATCTCGTCCCTCATAAGATCTGCACCTACAATTGCATCTACTGCCAGATAGGGAAGACGACGGGAAGGACGCTGTTAAGGAGGGAATATGTTCCAACAGATGAGGTGTTGGACGAGGTAAAAGAATTTCTTTTAAAGGGGAATTCCCAAATCGACTATTTCTCTCTCTCGGGTTCTGGAGAGCCGACCCTCCACTCTAAAATTGGTCGGATCATTCAGGAGATCAAGAGGTTGTCTTCCATCCCGGTGGCTGTGATCACCAATGGCTCGCTCCTCTTTGAGGAGGAAGTGAGAAAAGATTTAGTTGCAGCAGATGTCGTCCTTCCCTCCTTAGACGCAGTATCGCGGGAGGTCTTTGAGAGGATTAATCGACCTGATCAAACGGTCTCCATCGAGAAGGTGATTGAGGGGATGGTCGATTTCAGAAAAATTTATCGTGGCAAGATCTGGTTAGAGATCCTCCTCTGTAAAGGGGTGAACGATACAACTGGGGAACTCCAAAAGATGAAAGAGGTGGTCAAACGAATCCAACCCGATCTCATTCATCTCAACACTGTTGTTCGACCGCCATCCGAGGATTGGGTCAAACCATTGAGCCAGAGAGAAATGGAAGATATCAGGGATTTCTTTGGCGAAAAAGCCTCGGTCATCTCGGAGTTCGATCGCCACCTGACCTATGTCACCAAAGAAGATATTAGAGATGGGATTTTAAGGATTCTAAAAAGAAGGCCCCTTTCTCTTTTGGACCTCTCAAAGTGGATGGGAATTCCCAAGAAGGAATTGGAGGAACAGATTACCTCTCTATCTCAAGAGGGAAAAATTCAAACTCGTTTCCACGGGGATTCGATCTATTATGAAATTCGAAATGAAATTGAGAAAGGATAAAATATTTCAAGCCTTTCTAAATTCGTAAGTGATTCGATCGTTCGGGAGTTTGACCACCCAGTATTTCAGTTCCATACCAATAGTGATTTCTTCCGGTTTGATCTCTTTGCTCAATCGGCCGAAGACCTTCACCTTATTCTCAAATTCCACCAGAGCAATGGTATAAGGTAGGTCCGCCTCGAAACCGGTTGGTGCATAGATGAGGGTGGAGTAAGAGATCAATTTTCCTTTCCCTGTAATTTCATGCCATTCCACATTGCTCGATAGACATTGATAACAATCAGGTCTCGGCGGAAAGTAGAATGTGCCACAGTCTTTGCACTTTGTCCCTGCTAATACCCCCTTCTCCAGGTAGTCGACAAAGGGTGTGGCTTTTGTCTGAGAAATGAAACCGACAGTTCCAAACTTTTCGAAACCCATAAATACCTCCCCTTCCCCCGTGGGGGAAATCCGAAATCCTAAACAAAGATTTTAAATCCTAAACTCGAAACCCTAAAGTCTAAACAAACTCAAATGTCCAAAGCACAAAACTCAAAACCGCACAATCTTCTGACTCTTAGATTTTGGATTTGCTAGCCCTGTTAAGTACAGGATGAGTTATTTCTGGTTTGATTTTCATGACTGTTCCGGAGAGCGAGGTCATGGATTTCATGGAGAATTACTTAACAGGGTGAAGATTTAGAGTTTAGAGTTTAAACTGTTTCGGACCTCGTGCTTCGGATTTATGAAACATTTAGAGGCTGTTCGCCGAACAAACAAAATTTAGTCTCTACCTAAAATAGTGACATTGCCATAGAGGCCCACGCCACCGATGTTATGGATCAGGCCGATCTCCGGATCCTTCACCTGCATTTCGCCTGCTTCACTCCGGAGTTGTAGTACGACGGTACGGATCTGAGAACCACCCGTGGCGCCAATCGGATGGCCTTTTGAAAGGAGGCCACCGTCAACATTGACCGGGATTTTTCCACCAATAGAGGTTTCCTTTCCGTGGATGAGATCCTTTCCCTCCCCAGGCTTTGCAAATCCTAAATCCTCATAGGCCATTAATTCAGCGATGGTGAAGCAATCGTGCACCTCTGCGACATTGATATCTTGGGGAGTCACTCCAGCCATTCGGTAGGCCTCTTTAGCAGCCTCTCGGGCGCAGCTCAAACCTGTCAGCGATTCCCTTCCGCTCATGTTGATGGGAGATGTGGCTGCTCCCAGCCCAAGGATCCAAACCGGTTTCTTGGAAAGAGACTTGGCTCTCTCATTATTCGCCACAATGAGACAGGAGGCTCCATCGGCATTTGCACAGCAGTCGAACCGCTTGAGCGGGCTCGCAATCATATCGGAGGTAAGGACCTGCTCGAGGGTGACCCCTTTTTGGTAAACCGCTTTCTTATTGATCATGCCATAGGTGGCTGCCTTGACCCGAATCAAAGCTAAGTCCTCCTCTGTTGTGCCATATCGTTGGAAGTGCGCTCTGGCATGCATGGCATAGTAGGCAGGCATCATCGTTCCAAAAGGGGCTTCCCACATAATGTCCGATCCTCTTCCCATCCGCTCCTGAGAGTCAGCCGAACTGATCTCGGACATCTTCTGAAATCCTAAAACCAGAACGACCTCATGAAGACCGGACTTGACCAAGGAGTAGGCCGCACGGAGTCCAGAACTGGAAGACGAACAGATCGTCTCGATATAGAACGTGGGCTTAGGGTTAAGGCCCAGGTATTCGATGATGGTTCCTGAGGGAGAGCGCTGTTTGTCATACTCCGGCGCGGAACAGATGATCGAAGCGCCAATCTCTTTAGAAGTCAATCCAGCATCGAGCATGGCCTCCTTGTAAGCATCGAAGGCAAGTTCTCGAATGGAGCCCTCGTAGCCTCTAACAAATGCGGTCTGACCAACACCTACAATCGCTATCTCTTTTTTCATCAAAAACCCCCCTTTACCCCTCACCC
>Ga0129298_10000438_pt1 | contig 16357 bp, 15 predicted proteins | sample I19B2metaG_FD_94707 | JGI IMG/M metagenome (GOLD analysis project Ga0129298, IMG submission 94707) | Lake sediment bacterial and archeal communities from Gulf of Boni, Indonesia to study Microbial Dark Matter (Phase II) - ​I19B2 metaG | ecosystem: Environmental > Aquatic > Freshwater > Lake >... | reverse complement strand
GGGCTCGTATCACTTCGTCCAGACCGATCGCTACTCTTTGATCATCCTGAGCGGCAGTTCTGATGAAGTCCTCAACAAGAGAGACCTCCCGCATCGAGCGTAAGTGCTTTGCGGCTTTCTCCACGGCCCCGCTTCTAAGCGATTCATGAATGCCAGCAGGAGTCCCACTTGTTGCTGTTGATATAACTGCTACAGCTTTCCTGATGGACGGATATTTCCTTTCCAGCAACGATACAAAGTCATCCTTCATGAAACCAGGTCCAACCACCGCAATCTTCGCCTCTGAACCTCTCAAGTAGTCCCCTAATGTTTTGGCTACTTTGTCGAGGAACTTGGATTTGTCCTGTTCTCTCTGTTCAGATTTGTCTTTGCCTGCCATTGCCGAGTGTAGTTCCTCTGTCCTCATGACACCGAGATTCGTCACCGTTCCTATTGCTGCGCTATCACTTTCTATAGCAACGACAACCACCGCAGGCCCTTTAGTTTCTGCCCTTTTCTCCAGCAATTTCCAGAGAAGAGGGTTCGCCTTTGACTTGACCACTTTCAGTTGGTGCCCGACAGTTATTGATATTGTTTGAAACTTCCCCATTATCCCTTCGTGTTCTTCCGGAGCCGAGACTACTTTTCCCGAGAGATTCAGTTTCGACGAACTCAAGTCCAGGTTCTTTTCCTCGAGACGTATCTCCAACACCATCAGCACTTTTTCCTTGTCCGTTTTGTCCGCAGACCCTAACTTCATGACTCGATGAGTCTTTCCAACTATTAGATCGCCTTTCTCGACGAACATGTAAAGAGCCCAAAGGTCCTCGGGGCCAGTGGGAACTGCCACTAATGTGAGGTCAGCGAGATCCTTCCTTTTTATCCTCAAATCCCATAGAGTCCCCCAGATGGGCCGGACCGGATTTGAACCGGTGCCACCACCTCGTAAGAGTGGTATCCTAGCCAGGTTAGACTACCGGCCCGAGCTTACCGTTTCTTGGATTGATTTATCCCTTTAGCCAGTTGACTGCGAGAAAAATGGCCCTCTGTCTGATCGAATGGTGATGGCGGACCTCATGGTTCGCGAAAGAGGTGCCCGGAAGCCACGTCAACCCCATCCGATTTCCGCCTCGCCAACGCAGAAGGCCCACCTTATCGCTGCTCTCTCCCGAACCTAGCGTGTTCGATGGTACGAGTTTTCGGATCCCCTACGAGATCCTATCGTACCCTACCACTGCCCAGCGAGTAGGAGACCTTCACGGAGCTTCGATGGTTGAACCGGGTCCTCCGCCACTTTCCATGAGTTGCGAGCCCCCGCGTATCGCCGGTTTCAGGAAAGGGCACGGCGAGCACCCAAGCCCCCCGCCATCACCGTCTATAGAAAGCATTCCACAATTCTTAAACCTAAACCTCCTTGGATTGCAGCCTATCAGGAATTCCATCGCGGTTCCTCGTTTCAAGGGGTGGACTCACGAAAGAGGGTCTGGAATCCACGCCACATCAAAGGTCTAGTTAGGATCTGTAGAATATGCGCATGAGGTTTCCATTGCATTGACATGCGCTCTGGTAACCTTCGATATAGTTGCTTTTAGAGCCCTTTCGTGCTTTAGGGGTGCTAATATGCTCTTGCGAGTTAAGAAATGGATATGTTCTCCACGAAGCGCTTGTTTTTGGCCACTATTTCCGCCACCTTGCTCGTGATGCCTGTTGTCCAAGCAAGCCCGATGAATTCCACCGACGGAGTTTCGAAATTCACTGAGATCATATCAGGTCTAATCGACACGGTACAGCAAACCACGGTCCAATTTGCGAGCCTAGTGCTGCGGGCCTCTCTCTCAATAATAGGAGTACTATATGCTCCTTTGGCGGTGGTCGGGATAATCTTGTACGTTACGCGTCTGAATCGTTACCTTGGAAAAGAACTTATCGTTGGAGCCTTGATATTGGCCTTCTTCATAGAGTTCATTCTTCCCGCTTTTCTTCCTTGAAAGATTATAACCACGAACAGGAAGACCTTAGCCGACGATAGGATGCTCTCAAGCGCCATCAAGAAAATCAGGGGAAGACAGATAATCGATTCGAGAGGCAACCCAACAGTCGAAGCGGAAGTTTCGCTAGAGAGCGGTCATGTCGGAAGGGCTTCTGTCCCATCAGGAGCGTCAACCGGCAAGTGGGAAGCAATAGAATTGCGGGATGAAGACCCAACAAAGTTCCACGGCAGAGGCGTAGAGAAAGCTGTAACCAACATTAACCAAGTCCTAGCAAGAGAACTGCTAGGATTAGACGCTCTTAGCCAAAAATCGATAGACCAGAAGATGATAGAATTGGATGGAACACCACAAAAAGGGAAACTGGGAGCCAATGCCTTACTTGCTGTCTCGATAGCAAATGCAAAGGCAGCAGCACTTCACAGTGGCGTTCCTCTGTACAAATATCTGAGGGAAGGAAGTGTCGCTATAGTCCTTCCTGTCCCCTTGATGAATGTGATAAATGGCGGAAAGCACGCTGGGAATGAATTGAGCATTCAGGAATTCATAGTGATACCAGCAGGCTTTGACGAATTTCCAGAAGCACTCAGGGCTAGCGTCGAGATATACGGCCAGTTGAGATCCATTCTCAGGAAGAAGTATGGGCCAATCGCCATAAACGTAGGAGACGAGGGAGGATTTGCCCCTCCGATGAAGTTCACATCAGAAGCATTGGATGTATTAGTTCAAGCAATAGACGAATCAGGATACGATTGTCAGAGCGAGGTCGTTCTTGGCCTAGACTGTGCCTCCGGCTCATTCTTTAACGAGAAGGATAACAGGTATCATATCGATCAGAGAATTCTGGCCGGACCTGATTTGATGGATTACTATGGTCAATTACTGAAATCGTATAATCTGAGGTCGATTGAGGACCCGTTCTGCGAAGACGACCCAGACAATTTCGCACTCTTTACGGGAAAACACCGTAACGTCCAGATAATCGGAGACGATATCTTCGTAACAAACAAGAAACGCTTGGAAGCGGGGATATCCAGAGGGATAGCAAACACGCTTCTATTCAAAGTGAATCAAATAGGGACGTTAACGGAGGCCTTCGAGACTATGAGTCTGGCCCTCCAGAACAGGTATAGAGTCGTGGTGAGCCATAGGTCCGGAGAAACCGAGGATGATTATATAGCCGATATCGCTGTAGGAAAAGCCACAGGACAAATCAAGACAGGAGCACCGGCAAGGGGAGAGCGAACGGCGAAGTACAATAGGCTGCTTCGAATATATGATCATGAAAAAGAAAAAGCAACCTATCCAGGAGAAGCCCTCTTCATAGTCTGAATCGCGCGAGCCCCAAAGAAGGTTTTTGTCTTTCCTCCTTCGAATATCACGTCTGCGTACGTTTCAAATAACAGTGGCAGATTGCAGGTTATCTTACCTACGGCTAGGCAGCAACGATCTGGTAGGCCCCTCACATACGACAATAGAGATTCTGTATCCAGATCGGAAACCCTAGAGAGAAAGAATAGGTCGTTGTCATTGAAATAATTGAAAAGGAAGAGGGAATCGGCTTGTCTGTAGATGAAATTAGAAAGACTGTTTGGTTCGTTCGTGATGAAGAACATTGAAAGGCCCAAATGGCGCATGCGTGTAACGAGGTCCTCCCAGAACTTCATATCTTGATATGTGTGCGCCTCTTCTGCAAATAGGAAAAATGGTGTGATCTCGTCTTTTTCTAGGGCGGATATGATATTCTTCATCAGCAGCTCTATGATGAGCCTCCTAAGGAATGACGACCTCCCACGCAAGGCCAGTGAAATGCAGAAGCCTCCCTTACGATTCAATTGAGCAAGGGGGTCAATAGTCTCCGGATCGTCAGTTATTATGCCCGAGTTGTAGACGACATCAAGCCTTCTTGAGAGTGCCTCTTTGACCAGATCATTGATTCTGGAGGCCAGGATTTCCCGTTTGAGTCCTAAGAACGACAACCTGCCACTCGATTCCAGTCTATCCCATGTCCTCGATATTTCCAGTACAGAGGAGGGAGGCAATTCCATGAGGTCCTCCAAAAGTGCTAGGAAGATCCCCTTGGACAGGTTCTTGAATTCAAACCTCAGATTAACTCCGGGTTCCCAGACTGCAAACTCATCGGAAGGTAATCGAGAGAGGTACTCATTATTCACATCGAGAACCAGGCACTTTGCCCCGTTTGCAACTAAGGAATTTACTATACTCTTCGCAAGCATCGATTTCCCAGCCCCTTTTCTTCCTAGTATCAAAGTGAGTGCACCGTCAACATCAGTTAGGTCTAGGAGAATCGGCGCTTTCGTTCCCAAAGCGCGCCCCAATGAGACCGGAATCAATGTGTTAGCACGTAGCGACGACTTTAGGTCTTCGAACGATATCGCATATATCGACGACCGCATTCTTGAGGGGGCCCAGAGAGTATTCGTCGAGAAGCCTCCATCTTGAATCGCGCCTCGTACCTTGCATTTCAGAAGCTTGGAATCCATTATTTCGTCTTGTAATCGTTCGAAGATACCATCTGCTTGCGACTCCACCAACATGTCCGAAGCTCGCGTCACCCGAATTATCTCCTCGATTTCGCCCGGTAGCTTGAGGTATGATATATCGGAGATCTGGAGCACAAGGGTTCTGTTTGATTCCGGAGCTCTGAGTGCTAGGAAGGCCCCTATCTCCGCATCCCCCGCCGGAAGCTCCAAAATCTCATAATTGGGGCCGCTTTTTGACAGCAAGTAGAACATACCTATCCCCACAGGCACCCGAGAAGTAGCTTCCGCCCATCGATCGGATCTCTGGCCCTTATGTTGTGTTTCTCAAACAACGCCAGCCGTGCAGATATTATGTCCATAGACAGTATCTTAGAGTACATGTGAGCCAACTTCATTGTCCGCGGATATCCCATTTCTATTGAGTCGCTTCTGGACAAACAAGAGAAGAGCCAGGCCGTTGACTCAATGTCCTTGGTAGACGCTCGCGCTCTCAGTACGAAGCCGTTGGAAGATAATCTAACCAAATAACAATCCTCGTCTTTCAGTTTTGCGATGAAAGGATTCTTCGGCAGTTCCTCACTGTTGCCGATCCGCGAGACCGGAACCACCTTACTTAGGGATATCGAATTGCTCAACCCTTCAAAAGAACCGAGGGTGAGCTCTGAGTCAGTTGATTCAATCATGGTCCCATCGAACAACACGATACCGTTCTTGATCCTCCTACCTGCCATTCTCTGAGCCAGGGTCTCCAGTTCAAAGAGAAATGACGCACCATCCGAGGAAGACTTGATGATAAATGGGCCCAATTTTATCAGCCTCATTCTCCCGTTTCCTTTTTTCATTACGATTCCTGCCCTGAGCAATTCGTACGCATAGCCGCCCGAATAGCCAATCATGTTCGAGGACGCGTCGACCGCTGCTATGGGTAATGCAGGCGCTGATGGATCAAGTAACCTTAGGTCCTCCACACCCCCAATGACGCTCATATCTGTGTCTGCAAATCTGAGGCCGGGAGAGTTGAACTCTCGCTTCATTAAGGGTAAGCTTCTAATATATTCAGAGAACAGGAGTTCAATCTGGGGGTGGCGGGACATACCATGTCTACCTCCCTATTATTGCGTGGGGTCCAACCCCACAACCCGCTATATCCATCACTGCCGCGCACCTGCTTTAGATGAAATGGCGTAAGTTCCAAGCAGCCCCCTGTCGGTAATTTTGTACGTTCCCTTCGAGACGCGTTCTACCCCGCCAGTCTTGACCAGGTCCGTCAAGTTGTTGTTAATCGTCTTCTCAATTATTGATGTTATTTTTGACAACTCCTTCACGGAAAGAGCAGATGTGTCGGTGACCCCCAGTTCAAAACATATCCTCGCAGCTATAAGCACTTTTCTTATTCCTTCCGCAGCGTCTGAGGGTTTCTTCAGCAGCACGATGTCTTTTCCAGCTATCTTGACATCGTCGCCCAAGAGATCAACTAGCTGCTCTGCTGATGGGACAGTCAGAAGGATTCTGTGAACCATTGAAAATGCAGGCAAGGACTCCGATAGGAAACGGACAGCCGCCCTGAGAACCTCTTCCGCTGTTCCTGAGAATGTTGATGAAACTACGCCTGTATTCGTCTTTATTTCAATGAGCGCTTCTATGGTGTCACCAGTCATTCCTGAACAGCCTCTTTGAGTCTTTTCACCAGCTCCCTTGCCATCATCTTCCCCTTCTCCGTCAATACGTGTTCTCCTGTGGGTTTTCTCGTGATTATGCCTTCCCTCCTCATCTCCGTCAGTCTGGAGGCATAGCCTGCTGCTACGACCCCGCTTAGGCCGAGCCTCATGTTTATGTCCCCAGACCTGAGCCCTTCGTCACCTGCCGGGTAGAGCAAGAGCATAATTGCCTCTTTATCGGTCGTGCTTCCTTCCATGACCCTTAATATGGGGCCCCCATTCTCGTCTATCCTAATCAGACTACTGTAGTCCACTTCCTCTTCCTCTCGGGTTTTGGCCCTTTCCAAGGCATCGTCAATCTTCCTGAAGATCTCTGGAACGCTTTCCAGAAGCCTAGCCATCTCCTCTGGATCTTTGGCCAGTATCGAGATAACAGAACCTCTGTGCCTAAATGAAACCTTGAGTCTCCCCATCTACGTGTCTACGTTAACGTTTACGTATGTTCGTATTTAAGTCTATCCCTGAGTAGGCTGTAGAAACGCCTGCGGGGGGTCTCAGGGCGCCAAATAGGCCCTCAATCTGTTTGGGGCTTTAGGTTACTGCACGGTTCACGAATCAAAGCAAGAGGGGTGGAGATGTTCACTCAATCCGCCCAGTGGGTCACCCCCTGGAACGAGTACTGAAACTATGAGACGCGACCGTCTTTGATCGGATATCTGTCTCTGAAATCTGAACCAACTGAAAGCAGAATCATCTTCTGGAATCGCGAAACGGGATTGACGGTTCACCATCCGGGTCACCCGAAGGTCTCGCGCGTTGGACATTGTTTTTCCTGCCGCTTATAGTTCGAATTGAGGTTCCTGCCTCCGGTCACTTCTTAGGAAGCCAGGTTCAGTGAACATGTGGCGTCATGTAAGGGCCGTAGGCGTCGTTTGATCATACGAGAAGACATACCTCCCTGAAAAAGGAGCGTTCGCTGAAGATACCAAACGCAAGAGGAATAATCGGAGATTTTTTCTGCAATGATTCCCCAACTCTTAAATAACCGGACGGAAAAATCATCAACGGCGGGGCAATAGCGGGGTCTGCTCATCTCCACGGTGAGTAGCCGTAATGGGGTAGACCAAAGAAAGGCCCAACTAGGTCTAACCCGCAGGGCTCATAACCCTGAGAGCCATGGTTCAAGCGAGCTTTTTGCTCGGAACAAATCCATGCCCCGCTACTCTTTGAACAAGTTCATGCTGCATACTCTCAAAGAGCTGTAAATGAATTAACAACCTCACAGATAACTAACCTGAGTGCCGAACAACTGAGGTAAGATCAAAGCCTAAGATCTACGGCAAATGCAAAGGGAAATAACTCTCTCATACTCTTGGAGCCGATCCTCAATTATCCTGATGAGCCCTATCGGTGAGTTATAAATACGGAATTAAGCAGAGAAATACATTATTGAAAGAGATCAAGTGGATCGTGAGAGAACAGGGGAGATGCGGAATCAGATGTACGAATTGCCCTTACCTCAAGGACTTGTGCTTTGGCTGCACTGCAGGAGGTTGCCTCGTCTGGCAATGCATTAAGGGGATCTCTTATACAGGATTGACCTACCCGAAGTCGTTCTGCACGATGAGGTCGTATTGCCCAATTGGAGGCAAGACTAGGTCCCCTCCTTTGCAGGTTCCATCCATCAAGAACGAGCGCAAGGTGAAGGTAGATTTCCCTAAATTCGTGCCGGAGATCGATACCCAAGACGAAAAGTCATGGTTCTGGAACGAAGGGATCAAGCTACCAGCGATATTTGTCCCCCTGTGGCAACTGTTAGTTAACGAGAACGTTCTATCTAACGCCACGAGTAAGGGCCTACACGACTACTTGGGATTTGACGGGAAGATACTGCTATCCACCGTGATGCAGGATGAATTCATCGATAAGCTCAAGAGGCAGGACTATTTCCAGCTCATCACAGATCTCCGACCGGATGCCACGATGGTACCTGACAATTATACTTACACTGATGTCCCGCTCTACCAGTCTTGGACCCAAACAATACGCCTAGTAACCTTTGCTAATGATTTTCTTGATCTACAACTTCCCGTGATTGGTTTGGTCAAGGGGGCGGATACGCATCAGATTCGTTGGGCACTCCAGAAGCAGATTGAAATGGGGTACGTCTCCTTCGTAATGCCAGCACGAGAACTCCTCGAGCAACGCTTGTTGGAAGGCTTCGTATCCCGTACCCTCGATGTCTTAGGCGAGAACCGTAACGTCAACGGCCTAGACTGGCAACTTCTTCTCTATGGGGTCGCTTATAGAATCAGACATGAAGGGGTAAGCTATAGCAATCTCTCCTGGTTCATAGAGGCTAAGCATGAACATTACTTCAAGAACGGCAGGTTCTACGAAATGGGGGATCCAGAAATCAGGTATGAGGAATGTCATTGTGAGATCTGCAAAGGAAGGATGCCTCAGGAGCTTTTTGACACCGGATTCGAATGTGGGACATCTTATATCAGGACACTAACCACTCACAACCTGTTGGCTCTGACAAATTCTTTCGCAGGTAAATGAAATGGGCAGTGGATCAGCGATAAGACAGCATGAAAGGAGGTTCTCTCAAAGAGAGCCAGCATGGTCGGGCGAGAAGGAGGAGTGCATCTTCGATGAGATGCCCGAGCTTGTGAAGGTGTTTGGAGGATACGAGATGTATAAGTCAAAGGACGGAGGATATGAGCTGGCCAAAGGGGACCTAGCCGTCGGCACTTTTTCCGACGTGTCGATAGAGAAGGATAGGGTCGTCTTTCCTTTAAGTCACGGAATGTTATTGGAAGTATCCGAAAGGGGGAGAAGAGAGATACTTAGCCCGGCTAAAGCCTTGCTTTGCGGCTTAATAGCTTCCGATGGAGGGAATCATTTCTATTGGTATTTCGATCAGTCCAGAGGAAGATATTACGGCCAATACAAGACATATCTTAATTCGAAAGATAAGGAACCCATCGGGCTTTTCGATAGTTTGTCTAAAGAGGTCTACAATAAGACTTCGCATCACTATTTTGAAGCTGACGGAATGATAAGGGCGATGATAAACGATAAGGGGATATTCTATGACCTCAACGATATTGGTATCAAGACAGGTCCATACAGGTTTCACGTGCCAATTGAGCACCTAGATGAAGATGGATTAAGGGCATATTTGAAGGGGTTCTTTTCAGGAGATGGAAATGTGAGCAAAACTGGTGAGACATACATGATACGAGTGTACTCTAAGTATAGGGACTGCTTAGAGGAACTTAGGCAAGCCTTCATGGATCTCGGTTTCCATCCGCATGAGATTCAGGAGAAGGAGAGGCAGAGAGTGAGGAGGGGGAGGATAGAGAAATGGACTGATCGCTGGTTCACGCTTCCGGAGGAAGACCATTTGAAATTCATCGAAGAAATAGGGACCGTAAGGCTCGAACATCTGACAATATTTGAGGCCATAAAAAAGAAGAAAGAGTTGAGTTTATAAGACAAATTGTCACGTCTAACCAAAGCCATGCGAGTCACCGTTTGGACACCCGAGGACGAGCCGGGGATCATCGATCAGAACTGCAATAAGTACATTAGGAACAGATGGAAGGACGCGACCAAGGAGTGTGAAATAATAGTCGATGGCAGAGAGAGGGGCCAAGGAACCGGTTTTGAGATGGTTGCTTACACGAGCGATCCCAAAAAAGTGGGAGCTTTGGCCTTGCAGCTATTTAATGTGGCGTCGGAGGGAGACACCAAAGTCTATTCCGTGAGGATAGTGCTGTATGACGGAATTCTCTCTGTGGAAGAAAGATACAGACAGAGCATGGAGAACGTGGAAACGACCTACACAGAATGGCTGCGGACGCTGGCCGAGAAGTTCAAGGACGACTCGCGGGTCAAGCCCCTTGCGGAGGGAGGAAAAAAGGTAGCGGTTGTCATTTCTGACACGGAGTTGCTCTGCGAGGTGGAGTCAGAACAGGCAAACAAACTAATCATAGAAGCGATGGGTGTTGACCTCTCGCACGACAAAGAGCTACTAGATGTCATGATACGCTCATTGATTAAGAAGGGACTGGCGAGCAAGATTATCGGTTATCAATTAGTGGACAATACTCAGGACTTGAAAATCGAGGAGCTTAGGTCTAGTCCGGACCAAGTTACGGTAATTCTCGTTTAGGCGTTATAGGTGTTAAAATGCCTAATCGGCTACAGGAATCAAAAACGATTAAATCTCACAACCAGATGCATAACCTAACGCAAGCAAAGACCATGTCGATTCCTACCAGGTTGGATATCGGAATAGATGACACAGATTCTCTAAAGGGTGGCTGTACTACACACGTGGCCTACGAGATAGTGAAGCGCATAAGGCAGACCTTCGACATCACACCGATAGAATACCCCTACCTCGTGAGGCTCAACCCGAATTTCCCAAGGAAGACAAAGGGCAATGCTGCTATCAAAATGTCCTATCCAATTGGTGATAATCTTGACATGAACCGCTTTACAGATTTCATAGAAGACACGGTAAAAAGGAATTCACATATGCAAGAACGCGACACAAATCCTGCGGTCGCTTTATCCTACACTGGCATCCAAAATGGCGCCCTCGCTCGTTTCTATGGCCGCGCGTTGTGCGACATAATAAGCGTTCAGGAGGCTCTGGATTTCGCACAAAGTCACGGAATCAGCATACTATTCCTCAAAGACTCCAAGATTGGATCGGTTGGCGCCATCTCCGCATTGGGAGCAGACCTCAGTGGAGACTGTACATACGAGCTCTTAGCTTACCGGAGTAGCGAGATGTGTGGTAAGCCCAGAAAGGTAGATAAGCAAAGCATCATTCTGATGGACCAGAGAACTAGGTCCCTTACGTTCAATAACATCGACCTTGACAACAGGAGGATTCTGATAACCCCCCATGGCCCCGATCCTATTCTGTTTGGCATTAGAGGTGAAACTCCGGAGGCCGTGCTCAACGCACTGAGTTATCTGAAGATTAATGAGGAAATCGCCGGCTGGATGATATTCAAGACAAATCAAGGAACAGATGCCCATTTCCAAGCCTTCTACCGCATAGGAAATCAGCCCCCCGTTCCGAAACGGCCTCATATTGTCTTCTGCGCCAATGCAAACGTCTGCGCTAAACCTAGGATCATAAGAGGCGGTCACGTAGTATGCCGAGTTGATTTAGGAACGAGCAAGCTCGATGTTGTATGCTACAGGGAATCCGGGCGCCTGAGACATGTTGTTTCCGCATTGACAGTAGGGGATAAAGTCCTCGTTTGTGGTGGCACAAGACAAAGAAATTGTTCAATCTTCCTAAACCTTGAGAAGTTAGAAGTGCTCGAACTCGTCAATGTAAATGTGAAGAAAGCGCCGATCTGTCCTAACTGCAGAATAAGATGCGATAGCAAGGGGTTGAGGCAAGGGTATCGATGCAGACATTGTGATTACCGAATGGCCGTCCCCGTCATAGAGAGAACGAATAGAAGAATACTGGAGGGAACCTACCTGCCAGATCCAACCGGCCAGAGGCATTTGACAAAACCCTTTTCCCGCTATGGGGTAGAAGCCACTAGACCACCTGTAGTAGGTCTCATCCAAGATTGGTTTAGATGAGCGTCCTAAGGAATGTTAAGATCCAGTAAACGAACTAAGAGCGAGAATCCATCGTTGACTAATGATGGCGGGGCTGAACCATCCGCAGTGACCTGAAACGCCAGTTCAATGGCAGGGATCTTGTAGAACCGAGACATAGGCAATACAAGGGCAGAGATGCCCTCGATGCTGCGATGCTGTAATGGAGTCAGATTAAGTGATTCTATTGATGGAGAGAAAGCTTCGCCACTTGCCAAGTAGAAGATAACGGTCTTTTTCCCCAATACCGTACCTAGAACGGCGATCTTATTGCAAGAGAATTCCTTGGCTTTTCTCACTAGGTACTCTGCAATCCAATATGAAAAAGGAGAAGGCAGGAGGTCTATCTGGAAGTTACTTGTGACAGAAACTATCGTCGGATCTCCCTTGTTTGACCTGTAGAAATCGAGACCAGGAAGATATGGCCTTCCCTCCTCATCAGCTATCAGTATGTCCGGAAGGAAGTGTGGCACTGTTTTCAGCAATTCCGTTGACTTCGTTACTTCCAATATCTTGTCGACTACTCTTCTTCCGACGACTGATACCCCTGGGAGGCCAATTAGCATCACGTTTGCCGGCGATGGCAACTCCCCTAGGGGGAATTCCGTGAAGACGCTCATTTGTTCGGTCCCAGAACCTCTTTGAGCCTGAGTAGTTCCTTTGTAATAGGGCTTTCGGCGTTCAGCCCTATTATCTTGGCTTCTCCAGGGAACGAGATTGACTTTGCGAGCCCTATTCTCATTATAGGTTCAAGGACCCTTCCAACGCTTGACCCCGAACAACCTGCCTCTCTCGATATCTGTGATTGGCTGAATAACTTTCCGGGATGTAGCAATAGGAACTCTATTATCTTCACTTGCACCGAATCTCCAAAGAGATCTGTCAGGAGGGGCATTGATTCTCGATCGGCCAGCGGAGTTTAAAATGTTTAGGTCCGTAGCATACAGACACAACGAGGATCCATTGCAATAAACTTAATTTAGGGAGAAGTGTCTGAAATCGTGGGAGGGGGAGTAAGGCGCCAGTTGCCGAGTCAGGACAAAGGCGAGGGACTCAAGATCCCTTCTCGAAGGAGTTCGCAGGCCCGTGTTATGCGGACCCGTGACCTGAATTCGCAGGTTCGAGTCACTTTGGCGAAAATCCTGCCTGGCGCACTTAAACCCCATAGGAATTGCAGCATAGCTTCACAGAATAATCAAAACAAGGTAGACCTGAACTAGCACAATAATAAATACGTCTGCGAAATCAGTACTCGCAGGCCCCGGTAGCCCAGTGGTGGGGCGGCAGGAATAGCCGAACCTCGTAAGCTGCAGGTCGCGAGTGGTCTCGACCCGCGAATTCGATCCTCGCCCGGGGCTTGACCCAAGATTGCCGGTCACGAAGGACTCCCTTTTGGATGCCCGAATAAGACAGTATCTGCCCGACAAGCGAAGGTTGATCTGGAAAGGCATTGGTTGCGCGAAGATTCTGTTCATTCAACGAAATGCAAACTCGTCCGATCTCGTAAGCTACAAGCCGCGTTTGCATCGACAGATTCGTGATGGGTCATTCGGAGTTTTGACTCTCGGTGATTGTTTTTATCTGAAGCAATCGAGGTATACATCTAGAGGAAGGAGGGAATATTGCCTAGAACGATTTCGAGTATTGGAGAGGAGGGCGTGATACGACTATTCAAGACGTTGTTCCCAAGAGGGAGACATATCCTAGAGAATTATGATGACGCTTGGTGCTTTCGTTCGAACGGATACTATGTGACAATTTCGACTGATATGTTGGTTTCTGGAACTGACGTTCCCCCCGGGATGACAGTGGGCCAAGCAATTAGAAAAGCGGTCGTTATGGGCATAAGCGATATTGTGTCGAAGGGACATAGACCGTCTTACTATCTCATATCCCTTGGTTTGAGGCCGGACATGACGGAGCTGGCTTTACGTGAGGCATTGAGGGGGGTGCACAAGGCAATCAGGGAATACGGTGGGCAATTGGTGGGAGGAGATACCAATGAGGCTGACCAGTTTATAGCCAACATAACGACCGTAGGAGCTGGTAGGAACGCCCCTGTCTCGAGAAGATTCGGGAAAATCGGCGATATCATAGCTACTACCGGAGGATTTGGAGGGCCTCCTTCCGGACTCTTGGTCCTACTCGGGAAAGCAAAAAGACCTCCAACGGGTTGGCGTAGCATTTACGAGTCAGTTATGATGCCAAGAGCTCAGCTTTCGGCTGGCGTTCTATTGGCGGAAGAGGGAGTCCTATCCGGTTGCACTGATTCAAGCGACGGGATGTCAACTAGCCTCTGCAATATGGCGATTAACTCGAATCATGGCGCCTTCATAGATGAAATCCCCTTGCTTGAGGGTGTTCAAGCGTTCGCGACACTCAACAAACTGGATGCGATACAGCTTGCTTTGAATGGTGGGGAGGAATACCACTTAATACTCTCGATACGAAGGGAGCTGTGGCAAAGAGCATTAGAAGTATCCCGTAACAACCAATTCAACATCATCAGGATAGGTCGGGTGATACCCCAAAAGGGAGTCTGGATGATAGATGAACGCAAACGCACTGTGAGAATTAAGTCGAGGGGTTGGCAGCACTTCTCGAAAGTCCGTTATGTGGCTACTATACCTAGTTCCCGCAAACCCAATAGATCGGAGGCCATAGACCCACCTTGCCAAATCAGAAAGCCATAACCGACAAAACGGGTCCAATTCTTAAATAACTCAGAATAGTGGGTATAAGAAATGCTCGACCTTGCCGTGACGGCTTTTCTCAGTCTTATTGCGACATATCTCTTCCTCAAGGAGATCGTCGTCAAGCGTTTCCCAAAATTCGGGATAGTAGGCAACGATGTGCACAAGCCCAACACTCCAACTCTCCCAGAGATGGGTGGGACGGCCTTCCTATTTGGTGTCATTGTTTACGTCATAATTTTATCGATTTTGGGGCTCTTGACGCCTGAGATCACATCAATAGCACTTACGATAATGATAGCGGGTTTGGTCGGCATCATAGACGACTTCTGGAATTTGGGTAAGAGAACGAAGCCCTTGCTGACCATGCTCTCCGGTATTCCGCTGATACTTTTGGGCACGACGCAGGAATATCTGATGCTGCCCCTAGGGATATCTTTTCACGTACCGACTTTGTACAAGCTGATTGCTCCGATAGCTTTGGCAGTTACATGTAATGCCATCAACATGTTCGATCCAATGAACGGAGTTGCAACGGGAACCTCCCTCATCTCCATATCGTTTCTTGCTTTGGCTGGAGTGGCAAGATTCATAACCACCGGAAATATCGACTTGTCTGTTTTCGCTAGGGCCAACTTTATGCTTATTCCTGGGTTATTGGTCGTCTATTACTTCAACAGGTTCCCTTCACGCGTGTTTGTAGGGGACACTGGGACCCTCTCCATGGGGGCTGCAATTGGTGCTTTATGCATGGTTTTCGGTCTGGAGGTCATGGGGGTTATCACCCTGATGCTTCCAATAACGAATGCTTTCTTCTCCCTTTTCTCCCTCGGAAGGTTGTTTGAGAGATCCGAATTGGAAGCCAGGCCCATAATTGTTAGAGAAGGAGGAGTGCTCGAGCCTAGTCTGGACAGAAGGGCACCGATAACGTTCACAAGAATGATGCTGCTTTTGGGCCATAGCCATGAACGAGAACTCATCGAAACCTACATGAGCATAGTGTTGCTGACTGCTCTTGCCGGCCTAACAGTTTCTACTTTCCTAATGGGATGATCGGCTCAATGGGATTGTATAGAAGCAGGCTCCTTGTGTGTATGCTTCTTGCAAACGTTCTCATACTCGTGATTGGGCCATTCGTGTTGTACTCCATTGATGTCGAACTCTATAGGTTACTGGCCCCTTACATAGGAAGACTGTTCACTACGATCGCACAGGCTATTTTCTCGATAGCAACCGTTTTGACTTGGATCTACTTCTGGAGGAAAGCTTTCATGATGCTCTTTGAGATATTGCTTCGACAGAAGAGCAAGGCTACGACACACTCCTGATTATTTTTGTCGCTATCTCCCTTGTTGGGTCTGTCATCTCACCAAGCAAGGCTGCTGATCTTTTCTCTAGTCTCGTAATCAATCCTTGGTCAAAAGTCAAGGCCATCCTAGCGAACTCTAAGTTCTCACGAAGTGAATCCGACTTGAAGACGAGGCGCCTCCGTATTAGGTATCTTTCGACATGGTTTTCGAACTGCGACGCAGAGATAGTTGGGACGCCCAACAGTGCGGCTTCTCCCAGCATAGTGCCGCCCCCCCCACTTATGAATAGGGAAGCCGCAGACAGCAACAGAGCGCCGTCTACCACTCGTTTGGGCACGCTCACACGCGCTCGTAGCTTCCTCTTGAGCATCTCAGATATTCCGTATCTGCCCAATATTACTACGTCGGGCTCTATGCCAAACCTTTGTTTAATCGATGCTAATAGCCTTGAAACGATATCCACTGAGACGGGTTTTTCAACGAACGCGTGCGCCGCCTTGAACTCTTCTGGCCGATAGATCAAGACTGGCGAAGGCGGTCTTTTGCACGATTTTCTAGCCACCCTATACGGCTTAATCC
>Ga0129298_10000437_pt1 | contig 16371 bp, 13 predicted proteins | sample I19B2metaG_FD_94707 | JGI IMG/M metagenome (GOLD analysis project Ga0129298, IMG submission 94707) | Lake sediment bacterial and archeal communities from Gulf of Boni, Indonesia to study Microbial Dark Matter (Phase II) - ​I19B2 metaG | ecosystem: Environmental > Aquatic > Freshwater > Lake >... | reverse complement strand
CAGGTTGACTGTGAGAGGATCTGTTGCTATAACGATGAAGCTTGTTGAGCGGGAATAACTCAGTGGTAGAGTGCAACCTTGCCAAGGTTGAAGTCGCGGGTTCGAATCCCGTTTCCCGCTCCAGTTAAAACCCAACTACTTTATGGTAGTTAGCTATTACCGGCCCTTGGGTCTCACTGTAAGTCTCACTGTGAGGAACAAGGGCCGCAGCTTTTTCAGGATTCAGGAAGTCTCCCCCCAGATACTCCAGGATTGCCAGCCTCTCTTCCACCAACCCCTGACGATACCGCCCGTACACTCCATAAATCATCTTCTTGTCCCGGTGTCCCATGACCTCCACCAGCCGTACCGGAGTCATGCCGACGACCAGCGCCCACTGCACCAGAGAATGACGGCAGGAATACGGCACCTTGTTGGTCAAGCCTGCCGCACTTAAGGCAGGATTCCAGACGGTTTTCCTGTACGAGCCGAAGTTGAAGGGCTTGCCGTCTTTCATGGTAAAGACATATTCTCCTAGTGATGCCGAAGCTGCCGTCATGAGCCGTTTCCTGATGCCTATGGTCATCGGGATATCCCTTTTCCGGTACTGGGTCTTCAGCTTCTCTTTCTCCTCGCCCTTCACAATGGAATTGCGTACCTGAAGGATTTGGGTGGCGATGTCGGATTTCCTGAAACCCCGAATCTCGCTGGCAATCATCCCGGTCATCAGCAGGATTTCCGTTACCGGGTGGTAATACGGGTCCATGTTGTCAAGGAACTGCTGCCATTCACCAAGCAGGAAGATTTCCCGCTCCTGCTTCACGTCCTGCACGCCGGTTTCCCGAATCTGCTTCTTTGCCGCCCGGAACGGGTCGCGCAAGTCCCACTGGTACTCGTCGCAGGCATCCTCAAAAATCGCCTTGAGCGGTATCAGTACATTGCGCTTGCGGTGGGCCGACAGGGACTTGCCCTTGTTCTTCCCGTCCTGCCAGCACATGTTGTCCACGAACTCCCGAAGTTTCACCCCGGTAATACGGGCAAAAGGGAGCTTGCTGAAATGTGGCAGGAGCCAATAGTTGATGTCCTTCCGGTAATCGTCCTGCTTCCCCTTGGAGAACTTGGGAAGAACTGTCTCCATCCACTGCTTTACATAAGCGCCGAACGTCACATGCTCCGGCTCAGGGTGGTACTCGCCCTGCTCCTTCTCCGAGAAATACCTTTTCAACCCATTGTCGGCATCGGGAAACGTCTCCGCAAAGCGGAACGTCCTGAGTCTGATTTTCTCGCCAATCTTGTTAAGGAACTGAGTGAGCTTTTCCCGGTTTTCTGTTGTGTCGGTGTGACCTGACGACATCCTGACGCGGCGTTCATGGTAGTAGATGTCGATGTAAAGGAAAGTGGAACGCTTCATTTTGACGATGGAACCGAAAGCCGGTTTCGCCTCGACAGACTGCAAATTGAATACTTTTTTCATGTCATTTCTCCATAGGCTATCCTCCTTTCTATCCGGCTATGGATAGGCGAAAAGATAGCATAAACGTGTTATTTTGTCAAGTAAATCGAATAGTTAGCAATTAGTTAAATAAAGCCTTTCCCCGTCAAACATCAAAATTGATCCTCGAACCGTACCGGTGGCGCTTGCGGGGTTCCGGAGCTACCGGTTCTTCGCTGACAACTGCCATTTCCTCGCTGTCTGTTTCCTGGCAATCCTCATGGAGCCGTTCAACAAGGTCCCGGCACCAGTGAAAGCGGATGACCCGTTCAATCTGGATATAATGCCGACCGGGGCGGAGCCTCCCGGAACGTATCCATTTCCAGACAGTCGTCTCTCCTACCTGCATGCGAGTGGCAAACTGCTCAAGGGTGATAATCTCTAGAGCCGGTTGCTCGATGCGGCTGCCGGAGAGACTGACAACCAGCCGCTCCAATAGCTGCTCAACTGACATATGTTCGGGCGGGAGCGAATCCATGAATGCCTCTAAACGAATCCACCAATTGCCCGGCGCTTTTCGATGATGAATCCCGCCTTCACGAACTCCGTCATGTAACCAATACCGAAAATATTGGCATTCGCTCTGCTCGACCCCTGGAAGGCCAGCCTGAAGCGCGGCTCTTCGCCTATCCTGGTATCTGGGGTTACTGCAATCATTGACAGCCTGTAGAGAAGGTCAAGGACAGGCTTCATTTCAACTTTCATATAGCCCTTGCAGGCCTTACGCAGCCCGTTACAGGTGATACCCAGAGCCTCCTGCCGCACTACCTTGTACCTGGACAGCTCCCATCCGTTGTCGCCCTCTACCCAGCGGGGAAGGAGCATGTCGGTTTCTCCAAGCTCGTACACGGGCGATACAGATTTTATACGCACCCTGTTCAGGGCGCATACGACCTGCGCAAACAGTGACAAATCGGCAAAACTGATGTCCTTACGGTGACGTGTATCCATGACTATTCACCTCCTTCCCTAAATGGCGACATGAAGCGAACAAGTGTCAGCTCGTCGTGCTCGTGGGGGTCATAGAAGAAGTTGGGGCGACGGTAATAGCGCCGGTAATCGCCACTCATCAGAAACTTGTTCAGCATGATATCCGGCAGGCGTGGAACATGGTCATAGAGGTAATCAGGCTTTATCCTGGCCTTCACCTCTGCTTCGGCGCACAAGGGAGCGAGCCGGTAGCCCAGCCAGCGAGATAGTGAAAGTACCTGTTCAAAGCCGTTCCGGGCATAGCGGACGGAATACACGAATGACCCGACGAGCCGGTCAAGCTCCGTAATCTTGTACTTCAGGGGAAAGTTGCCATGAATGAAGGTCTTGACCGACTGCTTGAATTTGCTTATGTGGCGCTCGTCAACGGTAATCTCCAACATCCTGTGGGTGACAATTTCCACCTTCGGTGATTTGTTGCCGATTCTGACACCTTTTCGTGATGAAGGTACTTTTTCCTGTGTCTCGGTACGCTTGATCCGGTAGGCGAGCACAACAGCGGATTCCTCTCGCAAATCGATGCAGTCATAAAATGGCTTCTTCTCCAACCGGAAAAGCCGGTTGCCGACTCGAAGAGTTTCCCTGTCGCCCAGATGGCTCAGCATAATCGGGTCAAAGAGCGAGTTTGCCAATTTGCCGGTAACGCTATCCCTTCCGTAATAGGCACGGAAGAGCATTTCAAGGGTATCAATAAGTCTTGCGTCGCAAATATTCAGTATGTTCAGGTTCTCGCGCAGCACCAGTGAATCATGAACGCGCGGATGCTCTTCAACACTTAAGAAATGCCGTCCGACATGTGCGGCGGTATTGACACGAAACCATGTCAATACATGGCCGTGATGCCAGTCGAACCCCATACTGTTCAGCTGCTGCTGAAGTATCGGGGCAATGGTAATGAGACTCTGAAACATGAGAGTCATGTCTTCATAAATTGCTGCTGACCGGCTCTCATGGAAATAATGCTCGGTGCACCTTGCGGCGAATGCGCGGCACGGAGCGCTTTGCACCACTTCGGTCAATTCCTTGTCATAGAAAACTAGACAACGGGCAATTCCTGCCAGGAGATACCGAAGCCGGAGATACATGTTGAAACCGTCGCCGGGGGGGATGATGGGAAGCAATTTAGCCATTGTTCCCCCCTTTCTCCCTGAGCTGAGTTTTCATGGACTTTCCCAACTGGTCGAGCTGCTGGTTTAACCACTTGCTGAAATCGTCACGAAAGCAGATGGTGAACCCATGTGCTTTCGCCTGCTGCTTCAATGACTCAAGACGTGCTGCATCTTCGTCGCACATGTAAAATGTAATGCGCGACCGCTTGCTGGATTTTTTGCTGAGTGATGCCATGTGTTACCTCCGTTCATGGTGCCGTGGGGGTTAGGGTTATCGTGAACAAACCGATGTGCCTGACCCGCACCATGCGGACACCGTGAACTGGGATGAGATAACAGAAGGCCGGTATTCATCCGAACTGCCGTAATGAATTGTGTGTTGGGGGCGAATATGGGAGGGGGATTTTTGGAAAAAGAAAATGGCCATGTCCGTTAGACATGACCATCACGAATTAAGGCGCACTTCTCCCCTAATCAACCTCAGAACTCGCCTTAAGGGGATATCAGGCGTCCCAGGCGATTCTGACACACGTGTAGTGAACTACCTACACAACTGGTGCTTCCACAAGGGATGCACCGGACAACAGGTTTAATGTGGTGATAAGGGGAAAATCCCACAGTGTGGGATACCTGTTTAACAGGTTGAATAATGTATACCATGCCTAAATTGATTTCACAAGAAAAAAATCTGAAAAAAGTAAATGATTTCAGTATTATAACTATTGGTATAGTGTGCCGGGTCAAATTCGGCGCAATCGATTGCGAAGGTTGCTACCGGTTTGGTGCTCTCATTGTCGCCATTTTGTTGTCACTGTGTTGTTCAAGATGGTGGCTTTTTCAACCGCAGAACTGACACCGGCACGGTGGCAGTTCTGAACTTGCCGGAATCACCCTTGGGTGGTTCCGGCAAAAGATTATATCCTTGCGATTTCGCAAGGATACTAAAGCATGAATGGAGCGGATTATTAGGGGTGAAAAACGCCGTAGATTAAAATGAGTGGCATCGGGTAGCATGAAAATACAATCGCTAAGAATTTGACCTCGGGTCTACAACCGCCAAGAATTTGGCCTCGGGCCTACATCGCTGAGAATTTGGACACCGGTCCAGAAAGGAGACAGAATGACCTAAAAGACATACAGCTGATACCCCCCATTTTACCGGTGCTTTCTTGCCGTTAACATATCAGCTGTAAAACTGCGCTAACCATACGCGCAAAAGCACTCTTAATCTCTTGAAACTGACTTGCCATCAGTAGTGACATTGCCTTGCCAGCTTTGTCGCAGTACGAAAGAGAAAGGGAGATGGGAAGGGAGCCGTATTCATCGAAATGATGGCCGTACGGTTCTGGGACCAGTGGCGGAGGCGAAGTGTCCTAAAGGGAATGCCAGTTCCCGGACACGGAGTGACCAGTCCATTGAGTCCACTTCCCAAGAGTTGAAGATAAGTCTGGAGCCGTGCGCCTGGATAGGAAATGCGTTAACTCCCCACAGGGGGAGACGAGGGGCTGAGAGTCACGTACTCTTGGACAACAAAGTGCTGGTAAGGCGGTCTCATAGGGATAAGTCGAATTTTGTCGCCTGGCAGCGACAAATGAAATGGCAAACGATGAAGCCTATGGGATTATAGCAGCCGGATAGAGGCCCGCGAGGGCTACTGGCAATTCTGCAACGGTGAACATTAGTGAAGCTCTTTCTTAAAATCTTATACCGCAAACCGAGTACCACGAGCCACGACGCTCCGTAGTGGGAAAAGCCATAACAGTGATGTGGACTGTATGTTGTGTAAGGAACAGGAGCCACCGGGACCAGAGTCATTTAAAAACGCATGCAGCGGTAAAATGCTGCCGTGGCGGTCTGCCCGCAAGGGTAAGTGCCATGTTCTGAATCAGGGAGTTAACCTGCAATCCTGGCAAGGGATTGTTGGAACCGGAGGTCTCGTAGTAACCTTATCAAGAAATTGATACGCTTGCGTCCGAATCTTGACTAATAATCAAGAGCACCTGACGGGTTGGCAACCAAGATGGGTAAGCGAAGGACAAGTGACATGCTGAAAAGGCATGTGGGCGAAGGGGGCTACTTCCCAAGCAAAAAGCAAAATGTATGGTGCAGTTCTGGTTTTTGAGGTCAGCTGTTTCCTGGGAATTTTTCCCGAACAGTGCAGTTCGTGGGTCTGGTTGCAACGACGCCGGTACTTCTCCGGATGTTACCGGCTCTGAGTAATCAGGTCGCCCACAAAAAAAGCGGCGGAGTGTAGGGTAACTGAAACTCCGCCGCATCTTTTTTTATTGATAGGACATCCAAAGGACTTTGAACGGACATTAAAGGCCCATGTATGGCCTTTAGTTGTAATATCAGTAGACCATTATAGGACTTTCACAGGCCTTTCATGTGCGGTTTGTGGTCGATGAATGGCCGATGTAGGGCGTTACAATAGTAAGCCGGAGTAGACGCCATATCTTCAGTAACGTTCCGCCATCACCCCTTCCGGCTGCTTCATCACATATAGCAGTAATAATTTTCTTTAAATCCGCAGAGTAGTGTTGGGCGTCAGAGTATAATGCCTTGCTCACATTCCTCGTTAATGCACTTAAAAGCTCTAATGCAAATTCAGAGCGCAATTCTTCCATTTGACGTAAAAAATTAGACTCCGTGTGCCACTTGCTGATCAGACCGCGGCGAACGCCAACAATTTCCTCGACCTCCGCAGTACCCAAGTCATAAATTGCCATAACCAGAGCAGCTGTAAATTTACGGCTGCTTAGCCCAACAGTTTCACCCTTGGCTTTTCCTTTGCGGACAGGCTCCACATATTCTTGAAGTTTTCTGTCTATAAATTCTTTCGCAAGTGTTGATGGCATGTTTGTAAAATTGCTCCATTATTTTACATTTATTGACAGAATGATGTATTAGCATTAACCTCAACAAAAATCAATCTTCGAGGTGTAAATTCAGTATGGCAAGTGAGTTAGGTGATAAGCTGCAACTCATCGAGGAACTTAAAGAAATAGTGGCGGTAGATGAAATGAGAAGAGCTGCTTCTGCCTCTTCCTGCGGCTCTATCCAACGTGAACACACATTGGCTGAGATTGGGGAAGTGATGAACCTTACCAGAGAGAGGATTCGACAAATTGAAGCAAAAGCATTAATAAAATTACAGAGAGGTCTTCGTGGTAAAGCTTTACGTGATTTCACTAAGCCATGAAACGGAAGGTGTCAGCACATTTCAACAGAGTTAACATTAAAGATAGCGAGCGACGTTAGACTATGGCTTATAGACATACCAGCAGAAAAACCCCTTACTCAAAAATGACCCTTGCCAAACTCAAGGAAATTGAGGCTGAGATACTTCAAAAGAATCCTAACATTGAAAGACACTTGACACTTTATCCTGAAGACGAAAAGAGGATATTGGGGCTTAAAAATGAGCACCAACGGATTCAAGATAGGATTGACCAAATCTGGAAAAATGCCTCAAACAGGAAACAGCAGGAACATAATGCTGCCGGTTTTTTCCAGAAATTATTTATAAATAAAAATCAACCAGAACTCACGGAATCTGAACTAACCGAACTTGCGAGTTTACGGCAAACGCTGGAAACAAAATTCAAGTACGGGTACGATTCCAATAAATACCAGGCTGCATTTGATGCAAACGAACGATTAAAAAGACTTCGACAGTATATTTCTCCAAAAGAGCAAAAAGAAGCCAAAAGGAAAACAGAAAGAGCAGTAATTGCCGCATACCATGGAAAGAGCCGCGAACTTGCCGGGCAAGTTAAGTCGGAAATAAGAAAACAAACGAAGATCGATTCCCATTGCCCTTATTGTGGTAACGATATCGGTAGCGACCCTCATTGCGACCATATCTATCCGGTAGCAAAAGGCGGCCTTTCGACACCACAAAATATGGTGTACGTCTGCGCGGACTGCAACATGAAGAAAACAGCCCTGACACTAACGCAATTCATCAAGAAATATGGCTATAATCGTTCAGATATTGAACACAGGCTAGAGATTCTGAATAAAGAGTACTAAAAATTCTTTATAGAGAGGTATTATGCGCCTTTACAGCGGTTCTTCTACTAGTGAACTCGAAGAATTAGCGGAGAAATTTTGGAATTCTCCCGATAAGTTAAAGAATGTCCTCGAAGAGTTAGGATGTCGAGGGAAAAAAGGTACTCAAAAAAATAGGGAGCGCATCTCTAACCTTAAGGAAAGTATTACTAATCGACTGAATCAAACTTCTGACCGAAGAAGGACTTCAGAAGACCCCTCTAACAATGAAACTGAAGTCCTAAAAAGGCAATTGCAAGATGCACAAAGACGTGCTGAAACTGCTGAACAAAAGATAAAAGAGTTGACGGCAGAACTCGACCGAAAACGTGCGAGACAAACCCATAGTGAGTCTGAAGAATTATGGCGAATTGTTGGCCTTGCATCCAATTGCCCCGACTTTGTCTTTGATGCTGCACGGAAAGCCTACAGGAAGAAACATCATCCTGACACGATGCATGGACGTACTGAGGCTGAAAAAAAAGCCGCAGAAGTAAAATTCAAGGAAATTGACAATGCATTCGATAAGCTATATGGAATGCGGCCAAGGTAGCTAACATGAATAATTGCTGTTGCTGAATGAAATGAATGTCATTTGATACTGCCGAGGGATTATGAGTAAATATTATAACGTAATATTTATCATACTCTGCTGAAGGCAAACTTTGTTTGCAAAATATGGACGATTATTTTTGGGTTGCAGAGAGATTCCCATTTTACGGTGATTATTGAGAATGGAAAAAACCAAACTGACATCAACTACATCTATTGAACAATACCAAGAACTGCGGGCTGCGCAAAACCGAACCAAAATTGCGAGTCTAATCTTCGAACGATATTATGAACGATATATTGAACCATTCAAGAATAATGCTGCCAAGCATGGGTTCAGCATGATGGCAATATCTTGTTTGATGATAGAATCATTATATGCGTTCAAAAAGGGTTGGAAAAAAACTGGGGAGCGAGGTGGACTTGTATTTGAAAAGTTCTTTTCAGAATCAAGAGTGTTCAAAGATTTCACGGGAAGCGGAGATGATTTCTATGCAAATGTTCGTTGCGGAATACTTCATCAAGGGGAAACCTATGCAGGATGGAAGATAACTCGAAAAGGACCTCTATTTGATAAGGCCACCAAAACAATCAATGCAACTAAGTTCTTGAATGCAATGGAAGATGAATTGAAAATTTATACAGATGTACTAAAAGAGCAGACCTTTAATTCTAGACCTTGGAAAAATGCACTTAGAAAGCTAGATCAAATATGCATAAATTGCAAGTTCTTACCGCCATCATGCACCTTTCAAGAACTACCACACCAATGATATGGATATCGAATCCTACATAAACCACTACTACCTCCCCGACCTCGCGCTACTCCTGAACTCCGAACCCAGCAAATCTGGCCCGAGTGGAATGCTGTGCGGCGCGACGATTGGCGAGAGTCTGCGGGAGCACAAATGTCGTGAGTTCAACGACATCTCGGCGTTTTTCTGTTGCCAGTATGCACTCAACCTCCTTGACTACGGCATAAGGAAGCACTTTATCATCGATCACCGCGATTGGCTCGCATCTGTCCCGCCGTTTGCCGACAGCACTGCCTGTAGCCTTTATCATGGTGGGGTAAGTAGCCACTCCTCCATGCTGGACTATTTACGGAGAGACTCTTCTGAAAGGAGCCTCGACCTCCGGATTGACAATGACCAACTCAGCCGCTACTTGACCTTTTTTCTCATGCATATCAACAGTATCAACCAAGAAAGAGAGTTTAACCGGTTATCGCCTCAATTGCTATGTGAAGAGTTGAATAAAGACATCGCCGGCCCTGAGTTCACCCTGACCTGGCCACCTATCGACATTGAGCTAACAATCGAACCTCCCCGTTTTGATCCGTGGAAGAACTTCCCGAAAGGCGTTACCCGTTATGCGCAAAAAACTGCAAATCCGCTCCTTGCCAACAGTCGGGAAGATGAAGAACAAAACCTTCCACACTGTCCGAAATGTGGCGGGACAGGAATTACTGATTCATTTCGCAAAAGGTTGAGGATCGCAAGGGAGGAACCCTGTGACTCTGACTCCGATGAAGACAAGATGTGTGCATTCTGCCGGACGTCCATGTTTCTGCGAGTCTGCGCTGCATGCGGCACGGAGAACCGGGGCGTCTACGAATGCCGGTCGTGCGGCAGATCGCTTGGTTCTATCACAGATATTACTCCCGATACACTTTTCATCGAAGAGGCTGCAGCCGACCCTGTCCAAGGGGGGCTGGAAAAAATACGTGAAGACATAACTCGCAGGCCGGACGACGCGGATGTTGAGCAAGCGGTCTCATCCGGCAAACGCCAGATGCAAAGCTACCCGGCGGGTTTTTTCGATCCAAATCGTTTCTTCGATGTATTGGACAAGGTACGCATGAAAGAGGGGTACTTTCTCGATTACTTTTACAGGGAGCCGGACGCAGAAACCTTTGGTAGCAGTCCGGACGTTTTCGCCCGCAAGATAGGCACCCCACCTCTTACCTGTGACAGGGACAAATCGACAATAGCGACGGTAGCTGTAGCCGATGCGCTGGAATTTGAGTACTTACCATCCGGCCTGTTTCAGCTGGCTCTGCTTGATGCCATACATGACAACTTCTACCGATTTGCCCACGCCAACTATGGCGACTATCGACCAATTCTGACCAGACGACAGTATGACGCCATACTTCAGGAAGAAACTGATAATCTGAAGCCGGAGGTTCTGCAACTGCTGCAACGCCAGGATATCCGCCCCCGCGTCGTCATGAACAGCCTCGACAGCGGCCATGTCACCATGTTCCATTTCAACAGGTATAAAGGATTCTTCTGGATTCGTTACGTTATAGCCGCTGGAAAAGTCAGTGACGGTGATTCTGAACAGATTGCCTGGCTACTTAATACGATCAAATTTTAAAATGGTAAATGCTCTTCGTCTTATTCTGACTAACCAATTGTTTCACATCACCTTTCTTGCCGTCAGTTTTCCCGTCATCATCCTTGCAGCAACCTTCTTTGCCCCAACGGTCGAACACGGCATTTTTGCTATGAGTATCAGCTTTACCCTGCTGTTCATCCTGTTTGCAGCCTACAACAAAGGGCACATGGGGAAAGGGCTACAGTTATCGGTCTGTTGTCTGGTGACAACCTGTCTCGTTTTTGTAACTGCATCTTTGCTGGATATTACTGACTTCTCTATTTCTGGCATTCAGCCGGAGGGAATAACCTTATTGCTGGCAGGAGTGACGGTTCTCCCTTTTGTCGTGGTGGTTTTTTATGTCTTTCTGAACTGGCGCTTGTTGATTAGATATATCTGGTGGTTCGCTGCGGTAGCGTTTTTCTGGTTTGCTCAAAGCGATACTGTTGCCAAGGTCATGTTGGAACTTCCTGAACTGCATCCGCTGGCGTTACCATTTTCCTGCTTAATAGTATTCTGTGTACTTACCCTCTATAAACAGCGACTCAGTGACAACTGTTATATGGCGCTACTGCTCACCTTATTAACGGCACTGCTTTATTCGATACCCTCTTCAAAGGGGAAACTGGTTTTATCTCTTCTGGAGAATTTCATCCTCCTTCTCTTTGGCCTGCAGTATCTGCTGGAAAGGCAACGTGCGCTTGTTGCCGGACGTATCCTCGTAGTATTTATCGCGCTGAGTGGCGTTTCTGGTATTTTTCAGGATTTACTGCACAAGGGACTTGGTATCAAAGAGGAGGTTGCAGGATTTCCCGGCCTCATCTGTTTCATGCTTGGGCTTTTCTGGCTTTGGCTCCAAAGGACCGAGTCTGGCAGAATTCTTCTTGCTATAGCTATTCTTACATACTATGTCTTCGGGCTTTACTGCATCCTGCCCAATGAGTATGCCTCTGACACAGTCTTGTTTACCCTGCTGCTCATGTTTATCCTGACTATCTTATGGTATATACCCACAAAAGTGACTGTTGATGACAGACTATGGGCGAAACGACTACGGCTCGTGGCTACATCCTGCGGAGTGCTGTTTCTTTTGGTGGTCAACAGCTGCCTGATTGCCATAATCCTGTTAATGCTTACCGCAAACATAGGACCAGCGCGGTTACTTGCTTCACTTAACAACACCCCACTCTGGCCAGGCGACCGTATATATTCAGCTATAGCACTTAAGGATGAGTATTTCTGGCAAGGCGAGACACGATCCTCTGCACTAGCAACTAACTCTAACGATATTGACGGATATGTTACCAATGCTTTGCCAAAGCGTGACCGTTACAGCTTTGTCACGACTACCTCCGAAGAAAAGGATCGTAACGCCGGATTCGTGACTTCGTACGGGTTTGATTATAAGCGAAGCAAGGAATCATTGATGGTATTAACCGTCAATCCCGGTACTGACGCCTGGAAGTCTGGCCTGCAAAGAGGTGACAGGATTATATCTATCAATGGAAATACTGTTGGCAGGAGTTCGAAAAGGATTCACAGTGTCACTGAAAGAACCGACAAGAGCTTGCGGTTACAAGTTGCAACCGTAGACGGAAGAACGCGTGAAATTAATGTTAAAGATGACCGGCATATGAATTTTCCGTCATTCAGCCGTACCTTCGACAGTAAAGCAGGAACAAAAGTTGGTTATCTGTACTTCTCTGATTTTGACGAGTGGCAAGAAAAACAAATGGAGAATATTTTCAGTAAATTCAAAAAGACCGGGATTCAGAATCTAGTGCTTGACCTACGATACAATGGCGGGGGCAGGGTTTCGGTGGCGCGCAGCTTGGCGGGTTATCTTGTCGGCACACAACACAAGGGAAAAATCTTTTTTGCGGATAGACACAACAGCCGCTACCCGGACAGAAACGGGGAGGACTATATCCCTGAGAAAAAATCTTCTCTTAATCTCAACCGACTTATTGTCCTTACTACCGGAGATACAGCTTCGGCAAGTGAAGCGATAATCTACGGCCTCAAGCCGTACGTTCAAGTCGTAACAGTCGGAGAAACAACATACGGAAAACCCTTTTTCATGTCTCCGATTGAATGCGGCAAAGTGGTGCTTGAACTTGTTACCGGTATCGGCACTAATGCCAAAGGTGAAACTGTTCCCGAAAGTGGCATCCGTCCTGATTATTTTGTTAAAGACGATCTGACACATCAACTAGGAGAACCTGAGGAGAAGTTATTGAAAAAGGCGCTAGAGTTGCTTTGATAATGCAATTAGCTAACTAACTCATGACACGATATCGTCTCACTAGGATTTCACTGCCGACACGAACTTAAGCACACTTTAAAGCACTTTGATAAAACCTAGCCGGATAGAAAAGCAAGATAACTCTCTGTTTATTCGTTGAAAAATCTATACTTGACAGACAGTTACAAATCTGCAATAAATTTAGATATGTCGGGTAGCGAGGATTCGAATCCCGTTTCCCGCTCCAATAAAATCAATAAGTTAGCCCCGGCTTTCGCATGTTCTTTCGCATGTAGCCGGGGCGCTTTACTTACAGCCTCTTTTGAAGTCCTTGCCGAAATAACCGAGAATCTGTAGCCGGTCCTTCTCCAACCCTTCAACATATCTGCCGTACACTTCGTAAATCATTTTTTTCGAAGCATGCCCCATGAGGTTCACCAGCCGGTTCTGGTCGGTGCGGATAGCCAGCGCCCACGCTGTGAATCGGCTTTCAATATAGACCCACTATCGGCGTCTAAGCATGACCCATGCATAGCTTTAACATACTGTTTTTACGATAAACATAAATCAAAGGTGGGTCACCAGAAACGCCGATGCTGGGTCAAAACTCGAAACCGATTCACACCCTGGGCAAACCGGAACTGCTGGCAGCGGTCCCTACCCTGCTCTTTGCCCTCAAGACCCGCTCCCTGGCCGGCACGGTCATGGTCGGCATGCTTCTCTACTGGGGAATAGGCCGCTTCGGCTGAAACGGCTACGCCGCTCCAGAGAACGGTTCGATTTCTATCCTGGAAGATGAACTGCTGACGCTTGCCCAACTTTACCGGGATCGCGGCGATTGCGAGAACTGCTTCGGCGGACTGAAGAACCGGAGGGGCCGGGGCGGATTGAATTCGATGGCCGGCAACATCAATTATCGTAGGGGTTGTAACGATTAACGAAACGGAGCTTGCCAGCCCCGCAAAAGAGAGATGTCAGGGTGAAGAAACCTCGAATGATGAGGCGGCACGAGAGGCCTGATCATAGCATCCCGAGATATTTCGCAGGAATTTGGCAATGCCGGCAAATTTTTGCCGCTCCTCGTCACTCTGAGAAAAGCTGCCGATAAGGCAGGTGTCACGGACACTCTTATAGCGATTGCATAATGCAATTCCTTTTTCAGAGGTTGAATAGAACATCTCCTTGCCTTTTTTCACGCCGGTTACCAATCCTGCGGCAACAAGCTTCTTGATCGAGTAGGATGCGAGATGGGTATCCTCTATATTCAGAATGAAGCAGATATCCGCCAGCCGTTTCTGCCTGCCGCGGTGATTGATATGATGGAGAATCAGTATGTCGAGTGGGGCCATGTCTTTTGCGCCGGCGGCACTCATACACCGGACCATCCAGCGCTCGAATGCGTGGAAGGCAATGATCAGCCCGAACTCGAATTCGGAAGATTCCGGATAGGACGTTGCAAGGTGGGCAGAGGTGACAATGCGCAGACTTTCGTCCGCACCTGATATTACCGGCGAACCGTCGCCGGAGTAATGATCGACTGGCATGCTAAATCTCCTCTGCTGGGCCTTACACGTCGTTCCTCTCGGTACAGTGCAGGCCCGCGCTGGTGGTTGGGGGCGCAACAGTTTGTGCCGCGAATCAGCCCCGCAGGTCAAGCATTTTTTGGACAAGAGGCTTTACGCGGGGGTAAAAAAGCTCCCTCCTCCCGATTCTCCCCGGTTACACCCCGCTATGACGGCACGGCGCTTTCCACAACCGGCTCCACAACGCAGAGGAGCTCGTTAGTTGTTACCGGAACCCCCTCTTTTGCATTGACTGATCCGACGACCCCCGCCATCGGCGCCTTGATTTCATTCATCATCTTCATCGCTTCCAGGATCAGGAGCACCTGGCCGCTCTCCACCGCATCCCCTTCCCTGGCCAAGACCTTCAAGACATTGCCCGCCATGGGGGATTTGATCTCCTGGCGGCCGGTCACCCCTGCCGACAACTTCTTGGCCAGCTTCTTCTTTTTCTCCTCCACCACTTCCAGCACGAAATGATCACCTTGAATGTCAACCCCGAACAGCTCACCGTTATCGGAGCTGTCGATATCCACTTCAAAGGATTTTCCGTCTATGATCAGGGAGAGCAGGTTGTCCTGGGGCTCATAATAGTCCACGAGGAACTCCCTGCCGTCCAGTAGAACCTTGTACAGACCGGGATGGCACTCCTCAACCCTGATGTTTCGTTCTTCGCCCTTGTGGGTAACGATGTATGCCATGGGGAATTACTCCTTCGTGATCTGGTAAATCATCAGCGCTTGATCCGGCCGCTCATCTTCCAGCCCGACTCGGCTGCCAGCAGGGTCGTGTCCGAGGTCGACATGCTCTTGCGGGCGCGGGCCAGGTCACGGCGGAAGGCCTTGATGGCCACAGCCAGCAGCGCCACATCCTCATGGGGTTTTTCCCGGGCGGCATCTTCCCTGACGAACGTGCTGTCGACAAAGGTCGTGTCGTAGTCGCCGGCCATGAAGTGCTCATTCTGCATGACCCGTTCACTGAACGGGAGGGTGGTCTTGATCCCCTTGACGAAGTATTCGGAAAGCGCCCGGCGGGCGCGGCTGATGCAGCGCTCACGGGTGCTGGCCCAGATCACCAGCTTGGCCAGGTGCGGGTCGTAGAAGACAGGAACGTCGAAGCCTTCGTACACGCCGGAATCGTCGCGTACTCCAGGCCCGCCCGGCGTACGCAGGCATGTAATCCGTCCCGCGCTGGGCAAGAAACTGTTGTCCGGATCCTCGGCGTGAATGTGGCACTCGATGGCGTGGCCGCGGATAAAGACATCCTCCTGTCGGAAGGCAAGGGGCTGGCCGGCGGCCACCCGGATCATCTCCTTGCACAGGTCGGTGCCGGTAATCGCCTCGGTGATCGGGTGTTCGATCGCCAGGCGGGTGTTCATTTCCAGGAAAAAGAACTCCCGGGTTGCCGCCGAAACCAGGAACTCCACCGTTCCGGCCGAATCGTACTCCACCGCCCGGGCAATCCGGACGGCCGCTTCCCCCAGCTTCCGGCGCAACTCGTCGTCCACCAGCGGGGAGGGCGCTTCCTCGATCATCTTCTGGTTGCGGAACTGGATGGAACATTCCCGTTCCATGAAGTGGATGATCTCCCCCTGCTTGTCACCAAATATCTGGACTTCGATGTGGCGGGGTTTTTCCATGAAGCGCTCCAGGTACACCGCACGGTCTCCGAATGAATTGAACGCCTCGGAACGGGCGGCCCGCACCATCTTCACCAGATCCTCCGGCCGTTCGACACTGCGCATCCCCTTGCCGCCGCAGCCATTGACCGCCTTGACCATCAGCGGATAGCCGATTTTCGCGGCCCATTCCCGCGCCTGCTCATCGTTGTCCAACTCTTCCACCATGCCGGGCACCAGCGGTACTCCCTGTGCGGCAGCTACGCTCCGGGCCGCGGTTTTGCTGGCCATGGTCCGGATGGCGTGGGGGTTGGGGCCGATAAAGGTGATCCCTTCGGCCGCGCAGAGTTCGGCAAAATCGGCCTGTTCGGAAAGGTAGCCGTAGCCTG
>Ga0129298_10000436_pt1 | contig 16377 bp, 30 predicted proteins | sample I19B2metaG_FD_94707 | JGI IMG/M metagenome (GOLD analysis project Ga0129298, IMG submission 94707) | Lake sediment bacterial and archeal communities from Gulf of Boni, Indonesia to study Microbial Dark Matter (Phase II) - ​I19B2 metaG | ecosystem: Environmental > Aquatic > Freshwater > Lake >... | reverse complement strand
CTGCTGAGAAAGGCAACAAGTTTTTCTTCCGTTACATAGCCTAACTTTACGAGATTTGTCCCGAGTCTTCCACCTTCTCTTCTCTGAAGGCTCAGGGCATCTTTCAGTTGTCCCTCCGTGATAATATTAGAGGCTAAAAGGAGCTGACCTAATCTTGCTATCACGTTCTTAACATATATAAAAGCATAATGAATGTCAAACTGGTTTATACGTTTAAGACCTTAGTGATCTCTCTCCTTTTTTATTTTTTTTGCCCATCCACTGTTACGATTATGGTAAATCTTACTTGGCTTTTGAAAGCAAAGCTGATGTCTTTTTATAATATTGCCAATCGTTGACTCAGAAATGTTTTTCATCCCTTTTTGACTGCAATATCCATCTAAAAGGGGTTTGATCTTTTCTTTTCCTAGCCTTGGGTGCCCCTGTCTCAGGGATCTAATAAACTCAATGATCTCAGGAGGAATAGTTGATTTTCTTACTCTCTTGGGACGAGTAGAAAGGGGGACTAAGGCTATAAGTTTACCTCCCATGTCTTTCAGTCTTTTCCTCCAGCGGTTGATTACCTTTCTGTCCGTACCAAAGGCTTCAATAGTAGCCTTTTCCCCATATCTCTCATAGAACCTGATGATCTTCATCCTCTGCGCCGCCACCTCGCTTCCTTCAAATCTCCTGAAACTATTGTTCATATCTTAAAACCATTACGATAACTCCATATTCTCTAACAACCGATTTTCTTTTGTCATGATCCTTATCTATGTTATGTCGCATACGTTTTTTAACTTTTTTACCTTGGAAAAGCTGTGATGAGAATCACAAAAATTTTTAACCCCCAAACACAGCCTGCGGTCTAACCCGGAAGAGTGAGAAAATACAATAGCTACATGATAGGAATAACAATCGTTAAATATGGTAAAATGTAAATTATAGAGGAAATTCGAGGTTTCGTAAGCATGGTCAGGCAGAAGGATATACCATCACCCAGTGACTTTGAGAGGGCTGAAAGGTTGAGAAAAGTCATAGAGGCCCTATACGAAATAAATAAAAGTGTTCCTGTTATCGTAGAAGGTAATAAAGATGTATCCGCATTGAGAAAGCTCGGTCTTATCGGAGAAATCATTACACTTCATAATGGAAAGAACCTCTACGACTTTTGCTCAGATATTACAGAAAGATTTCAAAAGGTCATCATACTCCTTGACTGGGACAAGAAAGGTGAGAGTCTTCATAAAGCTTTATCTATGCACCTTAATGGACAGTGGGAGGAGTTTTCTTTTTTTAGGGAACTCTTCAAAGTGCATTGTCAGAAGGAGATAAAGGATATCGAAGGGATACCGAAGCTCCTCAGAAGGATAGGAGGAGATGAAAGTCCTTGGTATTAAGGGCGAAAACCTTGCCGTAAAATTCCTCAAAGAGAAAGGCTACAGGATAATCGCACGGAACTATAAAACTCCCATTGGTGAGATTGATATTATTGCACAGGATGGTAATACCATAGTATTTATTGAAGTAAAGACAAGGACAGATGAGTTCTTCGGCCAGCCATTCGAGGCAGTAAATAAGAGGAAAAGACAAAAGCTGAAAAATGTAGCGTTACTCTATCTGAAAAGACACGGGAGGGAATTTCCCGTGAGATTTGATGTCCTCAGTATTTTTTACAGGGAAAACGGAAAGAAGGAGATCGAGCATATCAAGGATGCCTTCGAGGTTTAAGGCTTGCTACCAGACTGTGGAGCTGATTTCTTCGAGACCTTTTTCTCAGGTTCTGCTTCTTTGGATTTCCGCACGTCCTCATAATCAACAAATTCAAGAACAGCCATCGGTGAAGAGTCTTTAACCCTGTTTCTCGTCTGGACAATCCTCAGGTATCCACCATTTCTTCCGGAAAGTCTCGGTGCTATCTCACCGAAAAGTTTTGCAATAGTAGTCCTGTTGGGAAGATACGAAAAGGCAAGTCTTTTTGCATGGAGATCACCTCTGATACCAAGCGTTATCATCTTCTCAGCAACCCTTTTAATCTCTTTTGCCTTTGGAACTGTTGTCTCTATCCTCTGATGTTCAAAGAGCGATACTACCAACCCACGCAAGAGGGCTTTCCTCTGGTTTGCAGTTCTCCCGAATAACCTGCCATCAACTCTATGTCGCATTTTGCTCAACACCTCCACTTCGTGAAGCCATCTCCCTGTTAAGGGCATTAAGGTCGACCCTCATGCCAAGGCGTAAACCCATTGAATAGAGTATCTCTTTTATCTCATTCAGGGACTTGCGTCCAAAGTTCTTTGTCTTGAGCATCTCGTGCTCTGTTTTCTGTACAAGGTCGGCAATGGTTTTTATGCTTGCATTCTTCAGACAGTTATTGGCTCTCACAGAAAGCTCCAGTTCATCAACACTCTTGAGAAGGTTACTGTTGAATATCGGGTTGTCGTTCAATGGTTGTGATTCATTTTCTTCCTGCATTAAACTGATTTCTTCTTCCTCCTTTTCCTCTTCTAATTGGAACAGTTCCATATGCTCAATGACAATAGAAGCAGCCTGTGAAACTGCTTTTTCAGGTGTGATACTTCCATCGGTCCATATCTCCATGACAAGCCTGTCATAATCTGTCGCCCTTCCGACCCTTGCTTTCTCCACGGTGAAGTTAACTTTCTTAATAGGGGTAAAGACAGAATCAACAACAATCATATCTACAGGGAGATCTTCCTCTTTGTTTAACTCGGAGGGTACATATCCTTTGCCTTTTTTGATATGCATCTCAGCCTCAAAGAGGGCATCTTTATCTAATGTTGCTATAACCTGCTCAGGGTTAAGGATTTCAAAAGATGAATCCCCTTGAATGTCAGAGCCTGTCACATCTTTAGGCCCCTTTACTTTTATTGTTGCGGTCTTCACTCCATCAGAATAGAGCTTAAATCTGAGCTTTTTCATATTGAGGATTATGTCAATCACGTCTTCCTTAATGCCGTCTATTTTGGAGAATTCATGAAAGGCACCTTGTATCTTCACAGCCGTAACTGCTGAACCTTCAATAGAAGAAAGCAAGACCCTTCTGAGGGCATTCCCAATAGTAGTACCATAACCACGCTCTAAAGGCTCTGCAATAAGTTTACCGTACGTGTCAGTCAGAGTTTCTTCATCAAACCTGATCTTATCCGGTAACTGAAAGCCTTTTCTCTTCAAATCCATAAGGCCTCCTCTGAATCTTTGAAAGTAAGAAATGGCAACACTGCGTTTCTCATTTCTTTACTTCTTATTATTCCTTAGTTTTTTACTTCGAATAGAGCTCTACTACAAGTTGCTCCTGAACAGGAAGTTGTATTTCCTCCCTTGACGGAATATGCACTACCTTACCTCTCATGTTTGCACTGTCAACCTCAACCCATGGAGGTATTCCTCTATGTTCAGCCTTTGAGAGGCTGTCCATTATTTCGGGTATATCCCTGCTTGATTCCTTCACTTCAACGAAATCCCCGGCCTTGACCTCATAGGACGGAAGGCTCACCATCTTACCGTTTACAAGAAAGTGTCCATGAGTAACAAATTGTCTTGCCTTACGTCTGTTTGGTGCAAAACCCATCCGATAGACAATGTTATCAAGACGGCTCTCGAGGAACTGAAGGAGGACTTCCCCTGTAATGCCTTTTTTCCTTTCTGCATCCAAAAAATACAGCCTGAACTTCCTTTCAAGGAGTCCGTAAATCTTTCTGACCTTCTGTTTTTCCCTGAGTTGGATACCGTAGTCAGACAATTTCCTATAAGCCTGCCCATGCTGTCCTGGAGGATATTTTCTTCTATCGATTGCACATTTTTCTGTGTAGCACCTGTCGCCCTTGAGAAAAAGTTTTTCGCCTTCCCTACGACAAATCCTACATAAAGCTCCTGTATATCTTGCCACGTTAAACTCTCCTCTTTTTTGGTGGCCTACATCCGTTGTGAGGGACCGGTGTTACATCTTTTATGAGGTTAATCTCTAGACCTGCTGCCTGAAGCGCCCTAATAGCAGATTCCCTTCCCGCACCAGGCCCTTTAACAAAGATATCAATCTGCTTCATCCCCAAGTCAATTGCCTTTTTCGCCACCGCTGAAGCTGCTATCTGTGCAGCATAAGGAGTGCCTTTTCGTGAACCTTTAAACCCTAGGTTTCCCGCACTCGACCAGGTAATAACATCACCATTTGGGTCAGTAATGCTTATTATCGTGTTGTTAAAGGTCGCTTGAATATGCGCTGTTCCGAAAGTAACATTTCTTTTCTCTTTCTTGATGCCCTTTTTCCTCTGAGCCATTCAGTTATGCCTCCTTCTTCTTGCTAACGGCCGCTTTTCTTGGTCCTTTGCGAGTTCTGGCATTCGTTCTCGTCCTCTGACCTCTCACAGGAAGTCCTGAACGGTGTCTCAGTCCTCTGTAACTGCCGATGTCCATGAGTCTTTTTATTCCCATGGATATGTCACGTCTGAGATCACCCTCAACTCTATAATCCCTGTCTATTACTGTCCTGATCTTAACAATGTCTTCATCAGTGAGGTCCTTTGCCCTCGTGTTAGGGTTTACCTTTATCTCAGACAATATCTTCTGTGAAAGAGACCTTCCTATGCCGAAGATCCTTGTTAGCCCTATCTCAATGCGCTCATTCTTTGGTAAATCAACTCCAGCAATTCTTGCCAACTCATACTCCTTCCGTTAATTCAAAATACTGTTTTCTCCACTACCAATACAACATCCATAATTCATCCTTGCCGCTGTTTGTGCCTTGGGTTATCACAAATAATTCTTATAATACCCTTCCTTTTTACTATCTTACATTTTGCACAGATAGGTCTTACCGATGACCTTACCTTCATAATGTAACTCCACTCCTCTCAGAAATTTAAAATCTTAAAAAACATCCACTTCAGGGATTAAGAACTTCGGAACTCCTCACCCTTAGGAAAGATAAGTTTCACCATGAACTCCTTTAAAAAAAGGGACTTTAAAGGAACCCCTGTCTTACGTGTGCACTTTTTCATTTTATTTAGCTCTATATGTTATCCTTCCCTTTGTAAGATCATATGGAGAAAGCTCTACTGTTACCTTATCGCCCGGCAAAATCTTTATAAAATGCATCCTCATCTTCCCTGAAACATAGGCGAGTATCACCTGACCATTCTCAAGCTCTACTTTAAACATTGCATTCGGCAGGGTTTCTACAACTATTCCCTGAACCTCTATAGTTTCCTCTTTTGGCATTAACTTTAAATATAAGTTTTTTATTCGCTTTTAGTCAAGATGATAGGTCCTTCCGATGAAACAAGTACAGTGTGCTCAAAATGGGCTGATGGTTTGCCATCAGCTGTAACTGCTGTCCATCCATCATTGAGAATGAAGACCTCATATCCTCCCAAGTTAACCATGGGCTCTATTGCGAGAGTCATGCCTGGCCTGAGCCTCGGTCCCTGTCCAGGTGGTCCAAAGTTTGGAATGTGTGGGTCCTCATGTAATTCTCTGCCAATCCCATGCCCTACAAATGCTCGGACTATAGAAAATCCATTTGACTCCACATGCCTCTGAATAGAATACGAAATATCAGATACTCTATTGCCTACCCTTGCATTCCCAATCCCTATGTACAGAGATTCTTCTGTTACCCTGAGCAGCTTTTCTAAAGCAGGGGCTGCCCCCCCTATAGGAATGGTAACAGCACCATCACCGTAAAACCCATCTTTATAAACACCGAGGTCTATACTCAGAATATCTCCCTCGACTAAAACCCTCTTTGATGGTATGCCGTGAATAACCTCATTATTTACCGATGTGCAGATGCTTGCAGGATATCCCCTGTATCCCTTAAATGCCGGCACCCCTCCCTGTTCCCTAATATGGGTATCGGCAAAGCTCTCGATCTCTATCGTGGTCAAGCCTTGTTTCACCATGATTTTTATGGCATCAATTGTCTTAGCGACGATACGACATGACTGTGCTATCTTTTCTATCTCTTCTGGAGACTTTAAGATAATCATCTATCTGAAAACTGTGCATTACGATTGTGAATCTCCTTTATCACCTTCTGCCTCTTATTCTACCCTTTTTGAGAAAGCCTTCGTATGATCGTGTAATCAGGTGCGTCTCTATCTGGGAAACGGTGTCGAGGGCAACTCCGACGGTAATCAAGATAGAGGTGCCTCCGAAATAAAAAGGGACATGGAATCTTTGGATAAGAATCTCAGGTATGATGCACACAATGGCGAGATAGAGACCACCAACAAATGTCAGCCTCGAGAGAACCTTGTAGATATACTCAGAAGTCTTCTGGCCAGGTCGAATACCAGGGATGTAACCTCCGTACTTCTTGAGATTATCTGAAATATCAACAGGGTTGAAGATAATGGCAGTATAAAAATAGGCAAAGAAAAAGATCATCCCGACATAAAGAAGGGTATAAAAGACTGTCCCTGGAGAAAGCTGCCTGGCAACAGCCTGTACCCATGGTATTGCTATAAATCCTGCCACTGTTGCAGGAAACATAATGATGGAGGAAGCAAATATCGGAGGAATAACTCCTGAGGTATTTATTTTGAGTGGCAGGTGAGTTGATTGCCCTCCATATACTTTCCGCCCTACAACCCTCTTTGCGTATTGCACAGGAATCTTTCTCTGTCCTCTCTCCATGTAGATTATTGCACCAACAACAGCCACCATCATCACGACAAGGGCGATAACAAAAAAGAGGGAGAGCTCTCCTGCCCGTATGAGGCTGGTTGTACTTATGACAGCATTAGGAAAACGTGCAACTATTCCGGCGAAGATGATGAGGGATATACCGTTCCCTATGCCCCTCTCTGTTATCTGTTCTCCGAGCCACATGATAAAGGCTGTCCCTGATGTGAGGGTAAGCATTGTCAGGAGTCTGAAGGACCAGCCAGGGTTCTGGACAAAAGCGCCATTCTGCATACTTTCGAGTCCTGCAGCAATCCCAAATGATTGAATGGCACTAATGACAACGGTTCCATATCGTGTATATCTTACAATCTTTTTTCGACCTGCTTCTCCCTCTTTTGCAAGTTTACCAATAGCCGGAATTACTACGGTAAGAAGCTGAAGAATAATCGATGCACTTATATAAGGCATGATGCCAAGAGCAAAAATAGTGACCCTCGATAAGGCACCTCCTGAAAACATATCGAAAAAGCCCATGAGAGCACCTGCTCCGCTTTTAGCGAGAAATTCACTGAGTGCCTCTCCGTTAATTCCAGGGGTGGGGATATGAGCGCCAACCCTGTAAACTGCTAAAAGGACAAGGGTAAAGAGAATCCTGCTCTTTAGTTCTGGTATCTTGAATATATTCTGGAAGCTCGAGAGAATTCCCATGGTAGTTTTAGATTATTTCGGCTTTACCACCAGAAGCAGCTATCTTAGTCAGTGCAGAAGCACTAAAGGCATCTGCCCTTATCGTAAAAGGCCTGTGAATCTCACCCTCTCCAAGGACCTTGAGGCCATCCTTCAAATCCTTTACTATGCCCTTTTTAACAAGAACCTCAGGGGTTATAAGATCCAGTCCCTCTACCGTGCTAAGATCCTTCAAATTTATTACTGCAAAATTTATTTTAAAACGGTTTTTAAATCCTCTTTTCGGAAGTCTCCTCTGAAGGGGCATCTGTCCGCCTTCAAAGCCCGGCCCCTTTGTTCCCCCTGAACGAGCCTTTTGCCCTTTATGGCCCCTGCAGGAAGTTTTTCCGTGTCCCGAGCCTATCCCACGACCGACCCTTTTCACTTTTCTGCTCTTTCCTAATGCAGGCTTTAAATCCTCTACCTTTATCATATCTCTTTAGATTCCTCTTCAACCTTTCCTCTCAGTTTTACAACAGACTCGGGATCTTTGAGAATTAAAAGCCCATTCAGCGTTGCCTTTACTGTATTGAAGGGATTATGGCTACGGAGGGATTTTGCAACGATATTCTGAACTCCTGCTACCTCTAAAACTGCCCTGACAGCGCCTCCTGCAATGATGCCGGTACCCTTCTGTGCCGGATTCATAACAATGGTACCTGAGCCGAATCTTCCTACAACCCTGTGAGGAATTGTCTTGTCTTTTATAGGAAACCGTATAAGAGATTTTTTCGCTTGATCAACCGCTTTCCGTATTGCCTCAGGAACTTCTGTGGCCTTTCCTTTGCCCATGCCCACTGTTCCTTCTCCATTTCCTACAACAACAAGGGCAGTGAAGGAAAATCTCCTTCCGCCCTTAACAACCTTTGCTACCCTGTTTATATATACAACTTTATCTTTTAGGTTTAATCCTTCTGGTTCGATCCTTGTCACTATCCCTCCCTAAAATTCGAGTCCTGCTTCCCTGGCTGCCTCTGCCAGTGCTTTTATTCTGCCGTGGTAAAGATATCCACCCCTGTCAAAAACGACCTTCTTTATGCCTTTTTCTAAGGCCTTCCTTGCTATGAGTTCACCAATCTTCTTTGCTGTCTCGATATTACCCTTGTGGGATTTCTCATCTTTCAATTCCTTATCAAGACTTGATGCAGAGACAACAGTATGTCCCTTGAAGTCATCGACAATCTGAGCATATATGTGATTCAGACTCCGATAAACAGAAAGTCTTAACCTCTCGGGAACCCCGAAAACCTTCTTCCTTATTCTTCTATGGCGCCTTTCTCTGCTCTCTTTTTTGCCCCGTGCCAAAAAGACCCTCCTATAATGAAACTATTTCTTACCTGTTTTGCCAGCCTTTAATTTGAGACGTTCACCCGAATACCTGATGCCTTTCCCCTTATAGGAATCAGGTGGCCTAAGGGTTCTGAGATTTTCAGCCAACTGCCCAAGTTGATGTTTGTCAATTCCCGTAAGTGTAATCAGGGTCTGCTTTGCATCAACAGATGCCTTAATGCCTTCTGGCAATTGAACCTCAACGGGATGGGAGTAGCCAAGGGCTAATACAAGCTTATTAGCCGCTACCTGAGCCTTATAACCGACCCCGACTATCTCAAGGACTTTCTGGTAACCTTGTGAGACCCCGGCTACCATATTAGCAATTACACTCCTTGTGAGACCGTGAAGCGATTTATCAATCCTTGAGTCACTTGCCCTCTCTATAACTACATTGCCGTTATTTACCGAGACATTAATCTTATCTGGATAAACCCAGCTCAACTCGCCTTTTGGCCCTTTGACCTTGATTGTTTTGTTCTCAACCCACAAATCAACACCCTTGGGTATCTCTATGGCCTTTTTGCCTATCCTCGACACTCTGTACTCCTCAAAGGGTACTGTAGCTTAGAGCATAGAGTCCTGAATCTCTTAGCTCTTTGCCCTCTGCTCTTTACTTTTTTATTTTTACCAAACATGACAGATAACTTCTCCGCCAACACTTTCACGTCGAGATGCCTTATCGCTTATTATCCCTTTTGATGTTGTCAGTATTGAAATACCGACTCCACCCATTACCTTCGGTATCTCCTTACTACCAACATAGACCCTTTTTCCTGGTTTGCTAATCCTCTTCAACCCTGATATAACGCTCTCATTCTCAACATATCTCGGGACTATCCTCAGGATACCCTGTCTTTTATCCTTTAATATTTTATATGTCTTTATAAAACCTTCTTCTTTCAATATCCTTGCTATCTCTACTTTCATCCTGGAGGCAGGAATATCAACCTTTTCTGCCCTTATACGCAATGCGTTTCTTATTCTCGTAAGCATATCTGCAATAGGATCAGTTATCATTGATTATCTCCACATAGTTATAGATTACCAGCTCGATTTTGTTACTCCGGGTATCTGCCCAGCAAGGGCAAGAGTTCGGAAACAGACCCTGCACATCCCGAATTTCCGTAGATAACCCCTGGGCCTACCACATAGTTTACACCTGTTATGAGACCTTACCCGGAATTTTGGTTGCCTTTTGGATTTTTCTATCATGCAAACCTTAGCCACTCATCACCTCGTAAATTCAAAAATTAAAATGGAAATTTTAAAATAAAGGAATTCTATAATTTTTAATTTTGATTTTTGCATTTTTAATTTCTAAAGGGCATCCCTAAATACCTTAAAAGGGCTTTCCCTTCCTTACCCGTTTTCGCGCTCGTACAGATTGTGACATCTAACCCATGAGCTATCTCAACCTTGTCATAATCTATCTCAGGAAATATAAACTGCTCTTTGAGACCAAGAGAATAGTTACCCCTTCCATCAAAAGACCTCCCTGATACCCCTTTAAAATCTCTGATCCTCGGTAGAGCTAGACTTATCAACCTATCAAGGAATTCATACATCCTGTCCCCCCTGAGGGTTACTTTGCAGCCTATGGGCACCCCTTGCTTCAGTTTAAAACTTGCAATGGATTTTTTTGCTTTTGTCACCACTGCCTTCTGGCCCGTTATTATGGAAAGTTCCTTCTGTACTGCATCGAGGAGCTTTATGTTCTGTATCGCCTCTCCAAGACCAACATTAAGAACAATCTTCTGTACTTTTGGTACCTCCATGACGTTCTTATAGGAAAATTCTTTCACCATGGCAGGAATTACCTCTTTTATATATCTCTCCTTGAGTCTCGGTGCCACTCCTACTCTATGACCTCCCTGCATTTCTTGCATGTCCTTGCCTTCTTGCCATCTGACAGGACTGTATTGCCAATCCTCGTCGGTTTCCCACACTTTGGACATAAAAGCATCACTTTTGATATATGGAGGGTTGCTTCTTTTTCAATTATTCCTCCCTGTGAATATTTCTTGCTTGGTTTCATATGTCTCTTGATTATGTTAATCTTCTCTATCAGGAGTTTGTCCTTTGATGGTAAAACAGAAATTACTCTCCCCTTTTTACCCTTCTCTCTACCAGAAATTACCAAGACTGTATCATTTTTCTTTATGCTTAAGCCCATAGCTCTTAGAGAACCTCCGGGGCTAAAGAGATTATTTTGGTAAACTCCTTCCACCTGAGTTCCCGTGCCACAGGACCAAATATCCTCGTCCCAACTGGTTCGCCCTCTGCACTGATAATAACAACAGCGTTCTGATCGAAACGAATATATGATCCATCAAGCCTTCTCTGTTCTTTCTTCGTCCTTACCACAACAGCCTTTGTTACAGTTCCCTTTTTGATGTTGCTATCGGGCAATGCCTCCTTCACACTCACAACAATGATATCCCCGAGCCTTGCATACTTCTTATGAGAGCCCCCAAGAACCTTTATACACTGAACCCTTTTGGCACCTGAATTGTCTGCGACCTCAAGTATGCTCCTCAGTTGAACCACTTTCACCCACCTCTCTCTGCCTTACCAAGAACCTCAAGCACTATCCACCTTTTTCCCTTACTGAGAGGCCTTACCTCGAGAATCTTGACAGTATCCCCAATACGACATTTGTTATCCTCATCATGCGTCTTAAACTTTGTCACCCTCTTTACCGTTTTCTTGTATCGAGGGTGTTGAACTAGTCTCTTCACGGCAACCACTACAGTCTTATTCATCTTGTCGCTAATAACTTCACCGGTATAAATTTTTTTAGACATTTCCTATTTATTTCCTGCTTTGATTAGATTTCTCTGTCATTATAGTCAGAACTTTCGCTATGTCTTTTTTTACGGCCCGTATGCGTAAAGGGTTCTCTATCTCACCAGTAGCCTGTTGAAACCTCAGATTGAACAGTTCCTTTCTGAGGTCCTGCTCCTTTTTTATCAATTCCTCTATCGTCATTGCCTTGAGTTCAGATGGTTTCACAGAACCTCCTCATTTCTTTTCACAAACTTTGTTGCCACAGGCAATTTATGCGAGGCAAGACGAAAGGCCTCTTTTGCAAGCTCCTCGCTCACTCCAGACATCTCATAGAGAATCCTCCCTGGCCTGACAACAGCAACCCAGTATTCAAGAGCCCCTTTACCTTTCCCCATCCTTGTCTCAGCTGGCTTTTTGGTTATTGGCTTATCAGGGAAGACCCTTATCCATACTTTGCATCCCCTCTTGGCATGGCGTGTGATAGCAATCCTCGCAGCCTCAATCTGTCTGCTGGAGACCCATCCAGGTTCAAGTGCCTTCAAGCCGAATTCACCAAAGGAGACCGTAGACCCTCTATAAGCCTTTCCATCCATCCTGCCTTTTTGCATCTTCCTGTATTTGACCTTTTTAGGCATTAACATGACAGTACCTGTCCATAATTCGTAATTCGTGACTCTTTGTAATCATTTCTCTCATCTCTCACCTGGTATACATTCTGCGTCACAGAATTAACATTACTATTGGGTCTAATAGGAAGACCCAAAGCTTTCTGGTAATATATCGCCACGATAGATCCATACCTTAACCCCTATTGCACCATAGGTTGTCCGTGCTTCTGTAAAGCCGAAATCAATGTCAGCCCTTAATGTATGGAGAGGAACCCTTCCCTCCCTATACCACTCTGATCGTGCTATTTCAGCTCCAGCAAGTCTCCCTGAGCATGATATCTTTACACCGAGAGCACCAAATCTCCGGGCTGAGGTTACAGCCTTCTTCATAGCCCTCCTGAAAGCAATCCTCTTTTCGAGTTGAAGGCCTACATTTTCTGCAACAAGTTGAGCATCTATTTCCGGTTTCCTAATCTCTTTTATATCTACCGCAATATCTCTTCCGGTCATCAGTTGAAGGTCTTTTCTGAGCTTTTCTACCTCAGCACCCTTTTTGCCAATGATTATTCCGGGTCTTGCAGTATGGATGGCTACTCTCATATGCTGACCTGCCCTTTCTATCTCTATCTTCGAAACCCCAGCATGAAAGAGCCTCTTTTTGAGCATCTTTCTTATTCTGATGTCTTCAAGAACTTGTTCAGCATACCCCTTTTTGAGATACCATCTCGAATCCCAAGTCTTGATTATGCCGAGCCGAATTCCTATAGGATGTGTTTTCTGACCCAGATTGACCTCCTATTCTTCCTCTGATAAAACTAATGTTATATGGCAGCTTCTTTTCCTGATCATATTTGCCTTTCCCATTGCTCTCGGTTCAACTCTTTTCGTTACAGGTCCTTGATCCACAAAAGTCCTTACAATCTTCATGGATTCAGGATTAACAGCCTTTTTCTGTTCTGCATTCGCCATAGCAGATTTAAGGAGTTTTTCAACGAACTTCGCACCCCTATATGGCATAAAATGGAGAAACAGAAGCGCGTCACCGGCACTTTTGCCCCTTATCAAGTTTACTACTCTCCTCGCCTTCCGCGGTGTTATCCGCGCATATCGTAATATTGCCTTTGACTCCATAAAAATTCTTTTACCCCTTTGCAGTCTTTTCTGAGCCTGCATGAGATCTGAAGGTTCTTGTCGGTGAAAACTCGCCAAGCTTATGGCCTACCATGTTTTCTGTAACGTAAACAGGTATGAACTTCCTGCCATTATGAACAGCAAAGGTATATCCTATAAACTCGGGTAATATGGTAGAGCGTCTCGACCATGTTTTGATAATCTTTTTCTCACCACTTTCCGCCATTAACCTGACCTTCTTCATGAGCTTCTCATCTACAAAAGGGCCTTTTTTTAGGGACCTTGCCAACTTACTTTCTCCTCTTTACGATAAATTTATCGGTTCTTTTATTACATCTTGTTTTGACTCCTTCAGGTTTTCCCCACGGTGAGCATGCCGGTCTACCACCAGAGCTTTTGCCCTCACCTCCACCGAGGGGATGGTCGACAGGGTTCATTGCAACACCCCTTACGTGAGGTCTTCTGCCTAACAGTCTCGTTCTTCCTGCTTTGCCATAAGAGATATTTTCATGGTCAGGGTTACCAATCTGTCCAATTGTAGCCATACAGCCTGAAGGTATGAGCCGCACTTCACCTGATGAGAGCTTAACCTGGACATAATTTTCCTCTTTAGCAATAAGCTGTGCTGAAGAGCCTGCACTTCTCACAAATTTGGCACCTTCCCCTGGCCGTAGCTCAATATTATGTATAAATGTTCCTAAGGGGAGGTGGCTTAAGGGTAATGCGTTTCCAATTTTTATCTCAGCATCCCTACCTGATATAACCTCATCTCCCACATGAAGCCCTAAAGGCGCAATTATGTATCTCCTATCACCATCTCTATATTTCAGCAGGGCAATCCTTGCAGATCTGTTAGGGTCATATTCTATTGTCTCAATCTCTGCAGGGACACCCATCTTGTCCCTTTTGAAATCGATAATCCTGAAAGCCCTTCTGTTACCTCCACCTCTATGCCAAGCAGTAACACGCCCGCTGTTATTCCTGCCTCCACTTCTCCTCTTTGGCATCAGAAGAGGCTTGTGCGGAGTATCTGTTGTAAGATCAGTGAAGTCGGAGACCGTTTGAAATCTACTGCCTGGTGATGTTGGATTATATTTTTTAATACCCATTATACGCCTTCAATAAAATCGAGTTTTTCACCCTTCTTAATGGTAATTACGGCTTTCTTTCTATCAGGCCTTTTGCCAAGAGACCTTCCATATCTCTTCCATTTACCCTTTGCATTTATTGTTGAAACCTTCTCAACCTTTACCTTAAAAATCTCTTCTATAGCTTTTTTTATCTCAAGCTTATTAGCATCAGAACTTACCTCAACTAATATCTTATTTTCTGATTCCTTGAGAAGACTGCCTTTTTCTGTAAAAAGGGGTTTTTTAATTATAGTATAGAGACTCCTCATTTTAATACCTCGGCATCTGCTAATCGAGAAACTGCTTCTTTCGTCATAAGGAGTCTACCCGAAATCATTACATCATAGGGATTCAGGTCTGAAATCCTAACCACCTTTACACCTGGAATATTCCTCGATGAAAGGGTTACAACTGCATCTCTTTGAGGAGTTATGATAAGTACCCTCTCCCCTTCTAATCCAAGGTTCTTCAACGTTGCTATCATATCTTTTGTTTTGGGCTGATCCATTGAGAATCCATCTATGACGGTTATTGCCCCCTCTGCCATCTTTAAAGAAAGGGCTGTTCTTAAAGCAAGCCTTTTTACTTTTTTGGGAGGTTCATAAGAGTAATCTCTTGGTTGTGGACCAAAAGTTGTTCCCCCGCCCCTCCATAAGGGAGAGCGATTGCTTCCCACTCTTGCCCTTCCTGTATGTTTCTGCTTCCACGGCTTTCTTCCTCCCCCTCGAATAAGACCTCTCGTCTTTGTTGCGTGGGTACCCTGCCTCTGGTTTGCAAGAAAATTCATCACTCCTTCATGGAGGACAGCCGGCTTAGTCTGGAGACCAAAGACCTCGTCTTTAAGGTTAATCTTCCCAATAATATTATTATTCTTGTCTTTTATTTCAACATCGGGCATTTCAGTCTTCCTTTTTAATCTCTAAATAGGCACCCTTCGAACCTGGAACTGAGCCTTTTATAAGGAGTAAGTTCTGGTCAGTCCTGACATCAACGATTTCAAGGTTCCTTGCTGTTACTCTCCTATAACCCATATGACCTGGAAGTCCTTTATTTTTCCAGACACGCGATGGAAAGGAACTTGAACCGATAGAGCCTGGTGCCCTGTTAAACATTGATCCATGAGATCCTGGTCCTCCCGCATAATGATGCCTTTTCATAACACCCTGAAATCCTTTACCTTTAGAAATGCCTGTGACAGAAATTTTGTCTCCCTTTGTAAACTTTTCCACAGTCACAAGTTCACCAACCTTTAAACCACTTATAGGAAATTCTTTTAATAGTCTATAAGGCTTAACCCCTGCCTTTTTGAAAACACCTGTCATGGGCTTTTTCAATTTCTTTTCTTTTACCTCTAAAAAGCCAACTTTAACAGCCTCATATCCGTCATTATCAAATGTTTTGACTTGGATAACACAACAAGGACCGGCTTCAACAACAGTAACAGGATATGCTTTCCCATCCTCTGTATATATCTGTGTCATACCGAGTTTTTTTCCGAGAATACCCATCATAATTTTATCTCCACATCGACTCCGGCTGCGAGCTCTAATTTCATGAGAGCATCGATAGTTTGAGGAGTTGGATCATATATGTCTATCACTCTCTTATGTGTCCTGATCTCAAACTGTTCCCTCGATTTTTTATCCACGTGCGGAGACCTGAGAACAGTTATCTTGCTTATTTTTGTTGGCAAGGGTACCGGACCTGCTATCCTTGCTCCTGTTCTCTGGGCAGTATCCACTATCTCCTTCACAGACCTGTCAAGTATCCTGTGATCATAAGCCCTTAATTTTATCCTTATCTTCTGGTTCACCCTTTCCTCAAATCTATACACAGATGATCACTAATTAAAAACATACAGACTATCGCAGAAATCTGTGCTAATCTATGAATAATATCTGTGTCCATCTGTGTTTTTTTCATTCCAGTATTTCCGTAACAACACCTGCACCAACGGTCCTTCCACCCTCTCTGATGGCAAACCGTAACTCCTTCTCCATCGCTATCGGTGCAATAAGCTCTACCGCAAGATTTAT
>Ga0129298_10000435_pt1 | contig 16395 bp, 14 predicted proteins | sample I19B2metaG_FD_94707 | JGI IMG/M metagenome (GOLD analysis project Ga0129298, IMG submission 94707) | Lake sediment bacterial and archeal communities from Gulf of Boni, Indonesia to study Microbial Dark Matter (Phase II) - ​I19B2 metaG | ecosystem: Environmental > Aquatic > Freshwater > Lake >... | reverse complement strand
GGGCGAGGCTCCGTTTCATCTCCTCGCGATCGGCCGGCCGGTTCAGTAGCCGGAGAGCTTCGCCGGCAATAGATCCGCCCGTCATTTCATTCTGCATCAGTTCCGGAACAACGCGCCGTCCGGCGACCAGGTTAACCATGGAATAAAAGGGCACTCGTACAAGGACTCTTCCCATCCACCAGCTTGGCCGGCTCACTCGATAGAAGGTCACCATCGGCGTTCCAAGCAAGGCCGCCTCCACTGTCACTGTTCCACTGGCGGCCAGGGCCAGGTCCGCATGGGCGATCGCGTCCCAGGTTTCACCTTCAACGACCACGACCGGCCTCCCCCCGGCCTCCTCCCGGACGGCGGCGGCGTGCCGCAAGCCGCCCGGCAGCGCCAGCAGGAAGCTGCATGAGCACTGCTGCCGCAGCGTCTCCGTGGCGACCAGCAGCGACGGCAGATGCCGGGAAATCTCGCCCTGGCGGCTGCCCGGGAGCAGCGTAATTAGCGGATGACCTTCCTCCAGCCCGTGCTTTTGGAAAAACTCCTCCCTGGATAGCGACGGCTTCACGATCTGGGCCAACGGGTGACCGATGTAATCGGCCCGCACCCCGTGCCGCCGAAAGAACTCTTCCTCAAAAGGAAAGATGCATAGCATCCGGTCGACGTTGCGGCGAATTACGTCAATTCTCTTTTTCCGCCAGGCCCACACTTGTGGCGCCACCAGGTAGAGGACCGGGATCCCGAGGCGCTTGAGCCGCGGCGCCAGGCGCAGGTGGAAGTCGGGGCTATCGGTCAGGATCGCCAGGTCGGGCTTTGCCGCCGCCGCGGCCGCCGCCAGCCGGCGGAATTCCGCGTAGATCCGCGGAATGTGCGACACGACTTCAAACAGCCCGACGACGGCAATCTGCGAGGCATCCACCACCGCGCGGACACCGGCCGCTCGCATGTGACGCCCGGCGCATCCAAAGAAGTCAGCCTCCGGAAAACGGTGGCGGAGGACTTCCACCAGACGGGCGGCATAGAAGTCGCCGGATGCCTCACCGGCGGACACCAAGATCTTGCGCGGCGCCACTCACCCGCTAGTCTAGCAGGCAGGAACTTCGGCGCCGGCGGGCTGCGTGCCTCCGCATTCTGCTAACATGAAGAAAAGAAACCTCTAGATGTCCACCCCGATCGGCCTAGACAAGCTGCGCGCCGATGAATTCTCCGAGCGCTGCCGGGACGCCATGATCCCGCTCAGCAATACCTTCTCCTACTTTCCTGCCATGCCGCTGAGCGAGGAGGACGTCAAGGACTACCTCGACGATCCCATCGCTGCTCTACCGCCTGGGCTGGCCTCGATGTTGCGCAAAGTTTCGATCTTGCTGGTGCCCTATCTCGAGCGTGTGAACGGAAAGGAGAAGCAACGCGGGCCGGTCGATCTGGTGTCGTTTGAACCTCCTCCGGAGAACCGGCAGATCTGGTTCAGCCTCGTGGGCACCCTCTCGGAACCAAGCGTCGTCTTCGCCGTCAAGGAGCGTGTGGTCGCCGACTACCATTACCACTTCTATCACGCGATGGCTACGCTTTCCGCGGACCACATGGGCGAGGAGGACCTGGACCGCTACTATCGAGTTCTGCGCGAGGAACTGGGCAACAATGTGCACGGCGAAGTGGACGAGAGAGGCTGGCACCTGAAGCAGAACCTGCTCCGCCGGCAGACGAACGTGCGCCGGGAATCGAAGCTCTTCCGCGAATACGCGCGCCAGTCCTTCATCGACACGATGACGCTGTACCTGCACGGCATCTGTTGCGACATCGACGTCGAGACCGGGCCGCGTCAGATCCCGAGCCGCTTCCTCCGGCGGCGGCTGGAGCTGCTGGAATCGATGTTTCCCCCGCCGCAAGGCTACGCTGTGTTCCCCGAAGAGCTGAACCGCTAGCGGACGGCCGGGCCCCCCACCCGCTGGATCAGGCGCCTGGCGCTGCATGTGGCGCAGGTCAACCGGTCAACCTGCGCATAGCTCGTTCGTCATCCTGGTAGTGACAAGAAGCGGAGGGGGAGCCATTCTCTCCTGAAGCAACGCGTGTCGGAGTGTTGTAGACACTTTTCGAACTTTTCTACTGGCCTCTCGCCGGACTCCGTGTTCGCCTCGTCTGGCTCACTTGCCGCTTGGTACCAAGCGAACGTCCAGCCTGTGGCCGATGGCGATGGCATACCGTTTGAGACTGCCCATAGCCGGCAGCCTCTGACCACTCTCCAGACGCGCAACCGCTGATTGGGTAGTTCCCATTCGGCGTGCGACCTCAGCTTGGCTCAAGCCTGTCCGGTTCCGGGCGGCAATCAACCGCCGCGCTACTTGGAACTCAGGTTTGAGGGCATCATACGCCTCTCGGAATTCGGAATCGACTCGCCATCTCTTTTTCAACCGACCTATGGAGCTCACGTGACCTCCTTCGCTCGCTCAAGTGCGGTCCGCATAGCGGATCGTGGCGTCTTCGCGGTCTTCTTCAGGAAGGCATGGAGAACCACCAAACGCTGGCCAGTCGCGGCAATGTAGATGGCCCTTGCTATGCCGTCCTTTCCCTTCATCCGAATCTCGAACAACTTGTTGCCGAGCGGCTTGATGTACGGCTCCCGCACCTGGAACGGGCCGAACATTTCCAGCAGTTCGGCTACATGAATGAACTTTGCACGCATGTCCGCGGGAAGGGCGCCGAGTTCCGCATCCACCTTGGGGCCGAGCGTTTCGACGCGCCACGCCACGGGCCATTATCGCATTTCTGCTATGAAGCCGGGGAGGCTCCATCGCGCACAGCCTGCCCCCTCTGTCGAACTCGCCAGACCCACGAAAACTGCCCAGAAGGAAGGTATGCCGAACTTTGCTGAAATCAAAGAACCGATGGCTGGCGGAGAGAGAGGGATTCGAACCCTCGATACGGTTTCCCGTATACACGCTTTCCAAGCGTGCGCCTTCAACCACTCGGCCATCTCTCCGGCGCGGTTGCTTGAGAAGGAAGGCTGTTCTCCCTCAGTCTATCATGCGATACAGCGCGTCCCGGACGCGGAGATACCACTCGGCCCCCAGGTCCGTGGGGAGGGCAGGGTCGCGGCACCATTCCTTAAGGCCGGTGTAGGCCGGGCCGCGCAGTGGCGGCGGGAAAACGGCCTCCTTGCCGTGCTTCTTGGCGAGCAAGCGGGCGAGCGCCATGTCCTGAAGCGCGTTGCGGAGGATGAGCCGCCGGATCGAAGAACGGCCGTCCGCCGGGGCTTCCGGCGGGACCTGACAGAAGAAGCCGAGGAAAGGTCCGCGGGCGGTCACGTCGGAAGGGTCACCGGGCGGGGCCAAACGCGTTGCGGCCGGCCTCGCTTCCGGGATGATCGCCGGCAGAACGCGGACCTCCATTGGGTAGACAAGCCAGCGGCCCTCGATCCAGACCTGCGGCTCAACTTTGTAGCGGCCAACTTCGAGGTTGTAAGGGACCCGGAGGTCCATCCAGAAGGTGACGGTGGTCTGTCCGGGGACAGGACGCCGGGGGTCGGGCAGTCTCGTTGTGTACGGCAGCTTCACCGGCTCCAGTCTGTCGGGGATCCAATGGCCGCCGTGGCGTGCGTAGAGTTCCCGGTACGCGTTGACGGTGAAGGCATCCTCCGGGTTCTGGCCCACATAGAGCGTGAACGGCGGCCCGGCAGGGGTGGTGACCGCAACGTGGAACGACGCATAGGCATTGCGCGCAACCGCCGGCGACAAGATCTCGCGCGGCTTTAGGCCGGCCCGCTTCGGACGGTCCGCAAGAACGACCTCCCCGTAGGGGTCGATGCGAGAAAACTCCGAGTAGACCTTGAGTTCCTGCGCGAGCGCGCCGGAGACGATCAGCGCGGCGAGGACGAGAAGAGGCGGATGATGGCGGCGGGCCGGGGCAGGTCGGGTGCCTGCCCCACGAGCCCCGCAGCTCAGACGTTCTGGCGGCGAGTGCGCGAGAGCAATTCGCGAGCCCGCTCGATGGCTTTCTGCTCCGCCTCCTCGCGCGTCGCGCCGCGCGTGCGAGCGAGAGCGGCTCCCGGAGAGACATTGTCGGCTTTGCAGTGAAAAACGCCGTCTGCCTCGTACGAGGAGAGGTTGACCGGCCAGCCTTCGATCTCGACCTTGCGTTCCTGGTAGTTCTCGGCCCTCATGCGGTTCAAGCCCTCGCTGCGCTGGCTGCGCCTCGCTCCACGGGAGCGCCCACGAGGTTGCCCCATTCGGTCCAGGAGCCGTCATAGTTGGTGACGTTCTTGAAACCCAGGAGATATTTCAGCACGAACCAGGTGTGGCTGGAACGCTCACCGATGCGGCAGTAGGCGATGACGGGCCTGGAGCCGTCGATGCCCTCGCCGCCGTAAAGTTGCTTGAGATCGTCGAAGGACTTGAATGTGCCGTCGTCGTTGCAGGCCTTGCCCCACGGGATGCTGCGTGCGCCGGGAACATGGCCGCCGCGCTGGCAGGTTTCGGGCAAGCCCGGCGGCGCCAGGATCTCGCCGGTGTACTCCTGCGGGCTGCGAACATCCACGAGAGCAGCGCGCTTGTCCTTCATGGCGGTTTGCACCTGGGGCAGGAATGCGCGCAGGGAAAGGTCCGGCGCCGCAGCCCTGTACGCGGCACGGGGATAGCGCGGGGCTTCGGTGGACAGTTCCCGCCCCTCGGCGAGCCACTTCTTGCGGCCGCCGTTCATCAAGCGGACGTCCTTGTGGCCGTAAATCTTCAGTTGCCACAACGCCCAGGCGGCGAACCAGTTGTTGTTGTCGCCATAGATGACCACCGTGGCGTTGTTGCCGATGCCGGAGGAGGCCATCAGCTCCTCCAGTTGTTCCTTGGAGAGGATGTCGCGGCGCACGGTGTCGCAAAGCTGCGTGTTCCAGGCCCAGCCGATGGCGCCAGGAACATGACCCTCGCTGTAAGCGGCCGTGTCCACGTCCACCTCGACGATCCTGACATTCGGGTCGTTGGAATGCCGGGCGACCCAGTCCGTGCTGACAAGTACCTCCGGGTGTGCGTAGTCTGCCATGGAAACCTCCTCTGAGTTGATATACCCAGTACTATATAGGGAAGACGGCGATCAGGCAAGTGGCGGCGCAGGTTTCGCAGGTTTCGGTGGATGCGGAAGCGCGGCCGCTCAGGAGCGCCGCCGCTTCCACTCGAACAGGACCACGCCCGCCGCGACCGAAACGTTGAGCGAGGAGAGCTTACCTTCCAGAGGGATTCGAACGAGCAGGTCGCAATGCCGGCGAACTTGCTCGTGCAGACCCTTGCCTTCTCCGCCAAGAACAATGGCGGCCGGCTCCTGGTAGTCGATCGCGTGATGCAGGTGCTGACCGCGTTCATCGAGGCCGTAGATCCAGAACCCCTGTCGCTTCAGCCGTTCGAGCGCGCGGTTGATGTTGCCCACACGGACCACCGGCAGATACTCGAGTGCGCCGGCGGCTGCCTTGGCCACCGTCTCCGTGAGACCGGCGGCACGGCGTTCCGGAATCACGACGGCATCGGCGCCGGCGGCGTAGGCGGTGCGGATGATGGCGCCCAGGTTGTGCGGGTCCTCGACGCCATCAAGAACGAGCAGCATGCGGGCGCGGTCAAGGACATCCTCGAGTTCGGCGTAGCGGCTAGCGGAGCCCACAGCGACCACGCCCTGGTGCACGGAGCCGCCGGTCAGCCGGTCCAGCGAGCCGCGCGGCTCGAAACGCACCGGAATCGACGCCGCCCTCGACAGGCCGATGATCTCCTGCACGCGCGGCCCAGCCGCGCCTTTCGCCACCAGGATTCGCTCCAGCGGGCGGCCGGCCCGCAGAGCTTCGAGTACGGGGTGGATGCCGGTAAGGAGCATCAAGACTATCTTGGCCGATTTGGCGGCACTCTCGAAAGTCAAGATCGGTGACAGGCAACGCTGCCCACGCGCGAGGAGCGCAACCTGTTGAAAGAACTGAACGTGCGCTTGGGGCGGCGAAGCCTGCGACCGAATTCTGACTTTCATCGCCGTTGGTGGGCCATCCCGCCCATGCCAACAGGCTGGAATATTTCCTGGATTTGTGCTTACATGAGGGACATGGGGCGCATGTCCTCCCCCGCCGAAACCACGACTCAATGATTCCAGGAAGATCCTTCCCACCACGCCGGCCGAGAATCCGGGAAAACGTCAACGAGGCCATCCGAGTACGAGAGGTGCGCGCCGTCTTTCCTGACGGCGCGGTCGCTGTCATGCCGACGAGCGAAGCGTTACGCCGGGCACAGGAAATGGGGCTCGACCTCATCCTGGTGGCGCCCACGGCGGAGCCTCCCGTGGCTAAGGCCATGGATTATGGCCAGTGGCAGTACGAGCAAAAGAAGAAACAGCAGGAAGCCAAGAAGAAGCAGCACGTCATCCAGGTCAAGGAACTGAAGTTCCGGCCGAACACCGACGACCACGACTACGAGTTCAAGAAGAACCACGCCGTTCGCTTCCTCAAGGAAGGGAATCGCGTGAAGGCGATGGTGCAGTTCCGCGGCCGCGAGATCGCCCACGTGGACATTGGACAGAAGCTGCTGTTGCGGTTCGTCGAGGACCTGGCGCAGTACGGCGCCGTCGAAGGGCAGCCTCGGCTGGAAGGGCGGTTCGCCCACGTCCTGATCAGCCCGCTGAAAGCCGGGAAGAAGGAAGAGAAGCACAAGCCGAAACCGTCGGCCATGCCGGCGACACCCGGCAGCCCGCCAACCTCAAACTGAGCCGCCGCTAGACTGGGCGATTGAGTCACCGTAAGCTCGAGTCGTTCTCTCAATGGCCCAATGACTCAATGGCGCAATGTCTCAATAGAAGAGATACTTCCTCCACTGGTTGTCGCTGTGGGCGAGCTGCCGCATGAGGTGGCGGCTGGTGTGGAGATTGAAAGGCCGCGGCATGCGCGACAGGCGCATGCCGGCTTCTTCCGGAGTGCGGTTGCCCTTGCGGTTGTTGCAGACGTGGCAGCAGGCCACGAGGTTCTCCCACGCGGTTTCACCGGCGCGCGAGCGCGGCACGACATGATCCAGGGTGAGTTCCCCGGACGGCAGCATTGTCAGACAGTACTGGCAGGTGTAGCGGTCGCGCATGAGAATGGTCTTGCGCGACAGGGGCCGGGTCTGGTGCGGGATGCGGCGGTACTCGAGGAGCCGGATGACGGACGGCAGAAGCAGCGTGGTCCGCGCCGAGTGAATGAACACCTGCGTGAGTTCCTCGGCGGAGGCGACGCCTTTCAGAACGAGCACGAGCGCACGGCGGGCGGCGCAGATGTTGATCGGCTCGTAGCTGGCGTTGAGCACGAGCACCGGCCTGTGCATGCGATCGACGCCGGTCATGGCGCGACTCCCGAATACGCCGCAGCGTCGCGCGCGGGCACGGGCGAGCGCCGGTCCGCCCGGGCCAGAGCCAGCAACGCGACGTAGCGTGCGCCCGCTTCTTTAAGCGCGCGGGCGCATGCCGAGGCGGTGGCGCCCGTGGTCATCACGTCATCCACCAGAAGGACGCGCCGTCCTTCGAGAGACTGCCGGGCGCGGAAGGCAGCCGCGACGTTCCGGCGGCGGGCCGAGTGGCTGAGACCGGCTTGGGACGCCGTATCGCGAATGCGGCGGACAGCTCGCAACACCGGAATCCCCGTGCGGCGCGAGAGTTCTTTCGCGAGCAGGTGAGACTGGTTGAATCCGCGGCGCCAGCGCCGCCACCAGTGCAGCGGCGTGGGCACGATGGCATCAAACTGCTCGTCCCGTGGAAGCGCTATGGACAGCCGTTCGCCGAGCGGACCGGCCAGGGTGCGGATGCGGCTGTACTTCAACAGGTGAATCAACTCGCGCAGCGCGCCCTCGTACGGACCGTAGGAGTAAGCCGCGTCGAAGCCCCGAGCGCCGCTGCGACATAGCGCGCACCGGCCTTCGTGGTCCAGCGGATAGCGGTTCAGGAACGGCGTGCGGCACTGCACGCAGAAGAACTCGGCGGCGAGAGGCTCGAGCCGATCAAGGCACGGCGCGCAAACCGGGATTCGCGAGATCCCCTCGAGAGGCCGCCGGCACAAACGGCAGTCATCGGGAAAGACAAGCGAAAAGAGAGCGCCCGGAACCTTCGCGAGGTACTGCGGAAGCCCGACGGGCAGGATCTGTGCTCGCCAACTACTGGAGAAGACCCACCTCCTGCTGTCGCAAAACCAGTGTACAACACCTTGCCCGGCGGCGGCCGGGGGTGGTTCCGGGGCCACGCGCGCTCCCAGGTGAGGCTTGGCAGGGTGATAAGATCCTCGCCATGGGAGTCGGCAGGCGGCGATTTATCTTTGGCTCGCTGGCAACCTTTGCCCATCGGACCGCGAGCGGCGCGGGGCGGCCTCCGAACATCGTCCTCATCTACGCCGACGATCTAGGCTACGGAGACCTCGGCTGCTATGGCTCGAGCCTGAGCACGCCGAATCTGGACACGATGGCTTCCGAGGGAGTGCGGTTCACGCACTTCTACTCGGGCAGTCCCTTCTGCTCGCCCTCACGGGCCGCTCTGCTGACCGGGCGCTATCCGACGCGGGTGGGCGTGCCCAGGGTTCTCAATCCCCGCGACACGAGCGGGCTGCCGGAGTCCGAGACGACCATCGCCCAGGTGCTGAAGCCGCTCGGTTACAGGACCATGTGCGTCGGCAAGTGGCATCTCGGGCACCTGCCGGAATACTTGCCTACGCGCCGCGGCTTCGACGAGTACTTCGGCATCCCTTACAGCAACGACATGGACCCGGTCGTGTTGCTCCGCAACTCGGAGAAGGTCGAGGAGCCGGTCCGCCAGGACACCCTGACCCGCCGCTACACCGAGCAGGCGCTGCGCTTCATCGATCGCTCCAAGGGCTCACCGTTCTTCCTCTACATGCCGCACACGTTCCCGCACATCCCCCTGGCCGCCTCCGAGCGGTTCCGCGGGCGCTCGCCGCAGGGCCTGTACGGCGACGTCATCGCGGAGTTGGACTGGAGCGTGGGCGAAGTGTTGGGGGCCGTTAAACAGCATGGGCTGGATGACAACACGCTCGTGATGTTCAGCTCGGACAACGGGCCTTGGTACCAGGGCAGCCCCGGGCGGCTTCGAGGCCGGAAAGGCATGACGTGGGAAGGCGGGATGCGCGTGCCGTTCCTCGCCCGGTTTCCAGGGCGCATCCAGGCCGGCCGCGTTTGCGCCGGGGTCGGTTCGGTGATGGACATCCTGCCCACCGTGGTGCGCCTCTCGGGCGCATCGCTCCCGAAGCAGCCGCTGGACGGCATCGATATATGGCCGCTCCTCACGGGGGAAACGCAGGAACTGAATCGCGAGCCCCTGCTGTACTTTCTTGAAAACGATCTCCAATGTGCGCGCTGGGCGCGTTGGAAGTTGCACCTGGCGAGGCCCAACAGCCTTTGGTACTCTCCCGCGCCGCCCGAAGGGCAGACGAACCTGCCGCTGCCGTCGCCGGAACTGTACGACCTCGTGAGCGATCCGGACGAGAGCTACGACGTGGCGCCGGAGAATCCGAGGATCTTCGCAGACATCCTCGGCCGCGTCGAGGGCATGCTGGCGGGCTTTCCGGAGGACGTGCGAAAGGCATACAAGGAAACGAAAGCCAAGCGGGTCGAAGCCACGCCGGCGGGTCACTTCCCGAAGCTGTCACGTTAGCTCGCCCGCTCCTGTAAACTCTATTCGTTATGAGGAACCGAATGGTCCTTCTCTCTTTGCTGATAGCTGCCACGCTAGCTGCGGTCGAGCCCGGCTTCGTCTCGTTGTTCGACGGCAAGACGCTCGACGGCTGGACCCTGGTGGGCAAGCACGGTCCTGGCTACGTGGTCGAGAACGGGATCTTGGTGTGCCCGGCGGAGGGCGGAGGCAATCTCTACACCGCCAGGGAGTACTCCGACTTTGTGTTCCGGTTCGAATTCCGCATGGAGCCCGGCGGAAACAGCGGCGTCGGGATCCGTTCTCCTCTCGAAGGTGACGCCGCCTACGTCGGCATGGAGATTCAGATCCTGGACGATGGTCACGAGAGGTACAAGGGCTGGCTGAAACCGGAGCAGCACCACGGCTCGGTCTACGGCGTGATTCCGGCGCGGACCGGGTTCCTGAAGAAGGCCGGCGAGTGGAACGAAGAGGAGATCTTGGTGGAAGGGCGGCGCATCCGCGTGACCCTCAACGGCGTCATCCTCCTGGACACGAGCCTGGACATCGTGCGGGAGGCGGAGGTGCTGAAGGAGCACCCGGGCCTGGCTCGCAAGAGCGGACACGTCGGCTTCCTGGGGCACGATACGAGGGTGGAGTTCAGGAACATCCGGATCAGAGAATTGACTCATTGAGTCATTGGGTCATTGGGTCATTGAAAGGCGCGGAGCCGGCGCACGAGCAGCGGCTGTGCTATCCTAAAGATCGGCCTGCTTGTTGCACAAGCGGGGACGTAGTTCAGTTGGTTAGAACGCCGGCCTGTCACGTCGGAGGTCGCGGGTTCGAGCCCCGTCGTCCCCGCCAACTCCTGATCGTCTTCGATCGCTCCCTTCCTCGCGCGAGTCAATCACGCTGCCACAGCCGGATGTAGAGTTGCCACTCCCGGCGGCCGCCCGGCGCGGCCGGGGGCCATCAAGTGTCCCGCATTCGCAAGCGTAGAGTGTCCGCCCGGCCTGCGGCTTCCGCCGGGGTACACTGATACCAGTCTCTCGGGAGGGGCTGTGTCATGGAACAAGTTATCGGTCGAATGCTGGACCGCTATGAAGAGGGCAGGATCAGCCGCCGGCAGTTAATCGAAGGCCTGGCCGGGATCACCTGTGGCGCTGGAACCGCGGCTGCCGCAGGCCCGGCGTCCACGTTTCGCGGCGCCGGGCTGAACCACATCGCCTTGCGAGTCACGGACGTGCGCCGCTCCAGGGACTTCTACCGGAAGCACTTTGGCCTGCCGGTGATCCGCGATGGCGAGAGCAGTTGCTTCCTTGGGCTAGGGAGCAATTTCCTCGCGCTCTTCGGCGGGGACAAACCGGCGATGGACCACTACTGCATCGCGATTGAGGACTTCAACGCGGATGCTGTGGTAGAGAAATTGAAGAGGCAAGGCCTGAACCCCGACCGGCCGAGCGGGTCGGACCGTGTCTACTTCCCCGACCCCGACGGGTTGACGGTCCAGGTTTCGGCGGTTGACCATCACGCCTGACCCGGCGAAGCCAGCGGCCGCCGCAAGCTGACCATCCGCAGCAGCCACAGCGCCGCCAGCGCCGCGGCCACGTGTTTGAGCGTGTGGCCACTGACGAGCTTCGTTGCCTCGAACACGCGCGCATCGAAGACTTCGAACACCTTCGCCACGACGTACCAGCTCAGGGCCACGACAAGATCGGCGGATCGCGTGTAGCGGGCAGGAAAAAGCAGCAAGATGAGCGGGATGAGCAGAACCGGCAAATACTGCACGAGCCCGTAGAAACGGACGTCGCCCTTCCCGATGGCCTCGGTGTAGCGCCAGTACACGACGCTGGCAACACCGGCCGCGAGGAGCGGCAGGAACAGTCTGCGTCCCGCGCGCATGCTGATCCGCTCGCCGATAATCAGACTCAACACGGACATGAAGACGACCGCCATTGGCAACCGGTCCAACAGCAGCGTACCGTTGTTCGGGTTGAGGTGATAGTACACCGACCCTACGGCGGTCAGGCCGACTGCTGCATACAGCACGGTGAAGGCACCCCATTCCCAGCGTTCCAGGAACGGACTGCCGGGGCCAGTCTCGCGTCTTCGTGCGAGGAACAGCAGGCCTAGAACGCCTGCCGCGGCAAAGCCTGCATTGGAGACGACGTCCAGCGTGTTGGGAATCCCCAGAAGGGTCCTCCGGTCGGCAAAGTCATGGTAGGACAAGGGCTGAGCGAAGGGCGGCAGCATGACAACCACTGCCACGGCCGCCACGGCGAGCGCCGCCACCAGCAGCACCTTCATGCGAGTAGGGAGGTTGTCCGCTCCTGACCTGCGCATGGGATTTTTATCATCCTGCTAGTGATTTTCAACTAGACAACCCCTCCTTACAGATCTATAATCCTACACGGTGGGACAGGAGATTCAGGTCCACAAATATGTTCTCTGGGAGATATCGTTCCGTCACCAATGCGACGACGGCGGCTATCGGTGTCGATTGACTCTTGTCCCACGGCCGCCGGCGCTAGTCAGAAAGGAGGAAGAATGACAACAAGCCTTCTTAGAGTGCGGCGCCCGTGTTCTCGCGTGTCGCTGTTGCTTCCGGTCCTGCTCGCGTTCGCAGTAGGGGTCTGGGCACAGTTGTACACCGGCTCGCTCACCGGCGTGGTGTCCGACCCGTCCGGCGCGGTGATCCCGGGAGCCAAGGCCACACTCACGGATGTCGAAAAAGGCTTCAAATACAGCAGCGAATCGGACGCGGCAGGCCGGTACTTGTTCCGCAACCTGCCGCCCGGCAAATACAGCATCCTGGTTGAAGCCACCGGCTTCAAGACTTACACGCAAAGCGGGATCACGCTGGAGGTCAATCAGAACGCCAACGTGGACGTCGCGATGCAGATCGGCGTCACCACCGAGACAGTCGAAGTGGTCGGCACCGGCGCACCGCTGCTTGCTACCGAGGACGCCGTGACAGGCCAAAGCCTGGAACGCTCGGCAATCAACAACCTGCCGCTGGTCAACCGTGCCGTGTTCGATCTCGCCTTCCTGGCGCCGGGCATTTCGCAGCCCGCCGGTTCGTCGTTCGGCTTGAACATGAGTCCGAACAACTTTATCTCCAACGGCAGCCGGAATGCGACCGCCGACATCATCATGGACGGCGTGAGCACGGTCAACTACGAGCAGAACAGTGGCATTCAAATGGCGCTGTACACGCCTTCGGTGGACGCCATCCAGGAGTTCAAGGTCCAGCAGTCGAACTTCAGCGCGGAGATCGGCTTCAGCGGGTCCACGATTCTCAACGTGGTCTTCCGCTCCGGCACCAATGACTACCACGGCGGCGCGTACTACTTCCACCGCAACAGCGCGTTTGACGCCAACAACTTCTTTAACAACAAGGCCGGAATCGACATCCCACCGCTGAAGTGGCACCAGTATGGCCTGAATGCTGGCGGCCCGGTCAAAAAGAACAAGACCTTCTTCTTTGCCGACTGGGAGGGCACTCGCTCCACTTACATGGGCACCTTCGACGCCGGCGTGCCCAGCGCGGCCGAGCGCGAAGGCGACTTCGGCGAGCTTTGCACTTTGCGGGGCGGCACGTTCTCCCCGGCCGGCCTGTGCTCGGTCGAGGACGGCCAGCTTTGGGACCCTTACACTGGGGTCTTCAACCCTGACTTCGGCGGGCCCGTGCGGCAGAACTACATCCCGTTCAATGACATGCGCACGTACATGAGTCCCGGGAACGCGAAGCTGCCGCCGTCGCTGCAAATCCCGGCGAGCCCTGGGAACCTGATCGACCCGGTAGGCTACAAGATGCTTCATTACTACCCGCTGCCGAATGTGGCCGTGGGTACGCCCCAGTACGATTTTCGGAACAACTGGGTCGGCTCGGGCGCAAGCAAGTCCACCAACGACCAGTTTGACGTGAAGATCGATCACCGGTTCACCGACAAATCCTTGCTGTCGGGCCGCTTTTCATACGGCCGCGGAAGCTGGCACGGCGCCAACTGCTTCGGCAACGTGGGGGATCCCTGCACCCAGGGTCCCAACTCGGGAGGACCTACGGCGGGTGTGCTGAACTACACGCACACCGTCAATCCCCAGACGCTGTTCACGCTTACTTACGGCCTCACCCGCTCCTGGTCGTTCACCAAGGGCGTGGGCGAGGACTTCCCGGACTTCGACCCGGTGACCACGCTGGGCCTTCCCGAGTACATGATGGCCGCGGGGATCCGGGCCACGCCGGGCATTTACGTCAACGGCTACAACAAGGCCGCTGGCAACGTCGATATCGGCTCCCAGGCGTGGTCGTTCATGCGTTACGGCCAGGAAGTCCACCACCTGATCTCCAGCGTGAGCCGGGTTCTGGACCGCCACGACCTGAAGTTCGGGGGCGAGATGCGCGTGCACCGCATCAGCTTCCAGCAGGCCGGTGCGCCGATGGGTGTGTTCGCCTATGATTTCAACTCCACCTCGCAGTATCCCTGGTGGAGTGGCGGCGATACCATGGCGGCCGTGATGATCGGCACGTCCACAGGAGGCTGGGGCGAGTACGAAATTCCGCCCGCCACCAGCACTCAGAACCTCCAGTATGCGGGCTTCGTGCAGGACAACTGGCGCGTGAACGACAGGCTGACCCTCAATCTCGGCGTGCGTTACGACGTGGACATGCCGCGCACGGAGCGGTTCAACCGCATGAGCTGGGTGGACCCGAACGTGCCGACGGGCATTTCGGCGCCCGGCTTCCAGAACCTAACCGGCGGCTTGCGGTTCGTGGACAACAACACCCGCTCCCCGTACGACGCCGATTACATGGGGCTCGGCCCGCGGTTCGGCTTTTCCTACCGCTTGATGGAGAAAACGGTGATCCGGGGAGGTTACGGCATTTTCTACTCCCTGTCGAAGGGCGGGGCGGCCGGCGCGGGCGCCGGCGGCTTCACCGGCTTCGACGCCGTCACCAACTGGAACACTTACTACCAGGGGGATGGCGAAACGCCATACGGGTTCCTCAGGGATCCGTTCGGCGGTGATGTCAAGTACCCCACAGGCAGCAGCCTTGGCACACTGACCCTGCTTGGCCAGTACATCTCCGGCCCCATCCGGAGTTGGAACATCAGGCCATCCGAGCAGACCTGGAGTTTCGGCATCCAGCGCGAGCTGCCGTTTGCGATGGTGGCCGACATCAACTACGTCGGCAAGAAAGGGACTCACCTCTACTTCGCCAACGCGGGTGATTTGAATCACTTGACCCCCGCCCAGGCAGCAGACTTCAAGAGCAATCCAGGCTATTGGAACGAGTACGTCGACAACCCGTTCTACGGGATCATCACGGACCCGAACAGCAGCCTGTCGGCGCCTTCGGTGCCTCGGAACCAGCTCATTCGCCCGCATCCCCAATTCACAGGCCTTGGCGGGAACGATCCGCCTTGGGCCAACTCAAGCTACCACGGGCTTCAGTTGCGTCTGGACAAGCGGTTCTCGCGAGGACTGACGTTCCTGGCCACCTACACGTGGCAGAAGTCGATCGACGACAGCTCGGTCGCCGGCGGCAATGTCACGTGGCTGGGCGGGACGACAGGCAGTGTGGTGCAGGATCCGAACAACCTCAGAATCGAGCGCTCGCTGTCACAGTACGACATCGCGCACATCTTCCAGCTCAGCGGTCAATGGGAGATCCCCGTTGGCCGGGGCAAGCTCTTCGGCGCGGACATGAGCCCGTGGCTGGACGCCATCATCGGGGGATGGCAGACCAACGGCATCTACCGCCTGACCGGCGGCCAGCCCATCATCCTCTACCTCTCCGGCGGGCAGAGCATCCCGACCTTCGGCGGCCAGCGCCCGAACCTGACCGCTCCGCTGAAAAGGGCCGACAACTGGACGCTGGACCAGTACTTCGCCAACCCGAATGCTGTCTCCAAGCCGGAGCCGTACGAGTTCGGGACGGCGTCGAAGACCCTCAGCTCGGTTCGCAGCCCGGGTACGAACGTCGCCTCTCTTTCGCTGTTCAAGAAGTTCTCGCTCGCGAGCATTCGCGAGGGGATGAGGTTCGAGATCCGGCTGGAATCGTTCAACGCATTCAACCACCCGCAGTTCTGCGGTCCGGCGTCGACGGTCGGCCTGGAGGACTTCGGCAAAATCACCTGTCAGGCGAACGCGCCGCGCGAGCTACAGCTCGGCGGCAAGTTCTACTTCTGATCCGCAACCATGAGACGGGCGTGGCATCCACGCCGGTCTCCGGATGATATAGATGGGAGCAGTGGCCGGCGAGCCGCTGCTCCCATTTTTTCGAATACGAGAACGCATCGGTGCCGCTCCCTGGATGCGAGGCGGTGGAGGCGATGTAGTTCTTCGGAGCGGCTTGGTTGGACCCGAATGAAGACACTCAGATCCCTTGCCACGAATCACCCCATTGGCTTTGTGCTCAGTTCAACAATCGTCTGGCTTGTGTTGGTGTTGGTGCTCACAGGAGTTGCTTCGAGCGTACTTGGTAGCCCTTATGATGATGTGGCGGCCGGAGCGGTTGGTCGCCTGGCCGTGACTGCATGCGTTCTGCTGCTGGTATGGCGTCTGGGCTGGCTGGAGGCATCGGGTGTTCGCCGGTTGGGCAGTCGGCAGGTATGGCTGATCGCCTTCGCGGGTTTGATCTACTTTGTCTGTGCAAGCCTTTACTCCTTCTATGGCGAGGTCGCCTTTGACTCTTCAACTCTGGTGCGGTTGCCCGCTGCCCGTACTACAGTCTTGACGCTTTTCGCGGGTGGCCTGAGCGAGGAAATCCTGTTCCGCGGGCTTGTGCTCTAT
>Ga0129298_10000434_pt1 | contig 16442 bp, 15 predicted proteins | sample I19B2metaG_FD_94707 | JGI IMG/M metagenome (GOLD analysis project Ga0129298, IMG submission 94707) | Lake sediment bacterial and archeal communities from Gulf of Boni, Indonesia to study Microbial Dark Matter (Phase II) - ​I19B2 metaG | ecosystem: Environmental > Aquatic > Freshwater > Lake >... | reverse complement strand
ACCCAAATGTCCCATCGCAATTCCGTCGCATACACCTATTGCGCCGAACTCTACAGGTGTGCCTCCGGCCATTCTTATTCCTGCTTTTACAGCCTCAGTAATTTTATCCAGGTGAATATGTCCGGGAATAATTTCATTTTTAGCATTCGCTACACCTATCAACGGTCTTCGGATTTCCTCATCAGTATATCCCATTGCTTTAAAAAGCGACCTGTGCGGCGCTCTTTCTATACCTTTTTTCACGATATCACTTCTCATATTCAAAACCCCGCTTTCTATAAATACCCGATAGTTATTTAAGTAATAACCATTACAGTCGTCATGATTTATTTGGAAATTAATCTTAAGTCCGGCAAAAAGTCCGACATGCTGTAGTTTTAACCAATCCCTATAACAATAGCCGGGCTTCCCCGGCTATTATATTTTAAGGTTATTTTACTACTTTTACACTGAAAAAGTCCAGTACTTTAACAAAAAAGCATAATTCGTGAATAAATCAAAAAAGCTTTTATTGTTTTCGTTAATTTTCAAGGCCAAAGCCTTTCACATTAGACTATCCTCCCTTTCGGGAACATCCAGTCAATAATGAAATTGTTTTGATAAAAGAATTTGGCAACAATGGAATTGTCTACTGCATCGAAAAAAGGTTTGAACGTTGGTGAAGTATTGAAAAGCATCAATACTGCCAATACTATATATATTGTCAGCAATCCTTCCACGGCACCGAAGGCAAATCCGCCCAGCTTGTCAACCTGCTTGAACAGCGGAAGCTTCGCCAGACCCTGGAGGATGAACCTCACAAATACCAGAGCTATCCGTATCAGTATATATAAAAGTACGAGGCTTATGATATCAATAACCAGCTTGGCCAGCTCCCCGCTTATGGCATCCATTATCCTGTTCATGTCGAAAAGCTTGAACACATCCGGCATTTGATTTACCAGTGTCCCTCTCAGGCTTTCCTTGACAAAGCCTGGAAGCTGGAGATTGTTGATAACCGTATCTGCAGCAGCCTGTTTAACCTGGCTGTTGACTCCAGGTGCCTGGGTTTGCTGCTGTCTTAGCAGGTTTTTGAGGATTGAAGCCTTAATATTGGTATACAATGCAGTTTTCATCAGGATATTGGCAACCAGAGGGTAGCACTTTATGGAAACGATTATTGATACAAAAAACGATGCAAGCTTGAACATCGAATAGATGAATCCTTTTGACAAGCCTATTATCCCAAATACCAGTATGATTCCAACAACTATAAAATCACTCCAGTTCAACAATTATAACACCCCCGTTTGTCTTAAAACACCTTGACTATGTCAACACTGTTCCTGGTCAGTACGGCAGCCTCCTGCCGGTCCAGAAAAAACACTTTTAATGCCTCTGTCCTGGGTATATATTTCCCTACCTGTTTTCCCTTCATATTTACAAAATTAACTTCTCTGCCCGTGTTCACAGCTATTGTGTCGTTTTGCACCGCCAGGTTTCTTACTTCTCCCTCTGTCTGGAAGGTTCCGTTCTGCTGCCCAGACATGTTTAATATTCTGACCTCACTGCTGCCCCCGCTGAAAACCGGAGACTGGTTGTTGTCACTCACTGCGGCAACAATATATTTCCCCGGTACTATTCCCGAACTGCATACCTTCATCCCATCGAAGTCCCTGTTCCATTTTTCATTACCGTTCTTATCCAGGCATACAATTCCCGAATCACCCACAGCAGCAATATATGAGTCATTTAAATACCATATGGACGGAAAGATATTGTCATCCTTTGAGTACTTGCCGGATAACGGTTTGCCAAGCATATCCGTAAATTCCAGAGCAGAATTGACCCTTATTCCCGATACGTCCATGCTGTAAATTGTAACCTGTTTACCGAAAGGTGACACCCTGCTTGACACAGGATAGCGTTCAGCAACGCTCCGGGAGAAAAATTCATTGCCCTGAAGGTTGTATACGGTAACTACTCCCTTATAGCCTTTAGCTTCTTTGATGACGGATACGTGCCCGCCCTCACTGATGTCTATGTTAATTATATTACCGTCGGTTTTTTTATTCCATTTTATTTCTTTTCCTTCAATTATGTAAAAGTCCTTGTTTCCCATATCCGCCAACAGCATATACTGCCCTGCTGTCTTGATCATGGGATTGATGGCACCTGCCGGAATTTTCCACAACTCGGCACCGCTTTTGTCAAGTCCCGACAAGCCTTCCTTTGTAGCTTTGATGATCTGCCCTTTGTATGTATTTATTGACAGCCACTCTTTAGGATCGTATGCAATCTCAGACAGTTTCTGGCTGTAGGCCTCCTGCCTGTATGAAGTAAATCCCCGCTTCACCAGATCCTTTACGTTTATGCTTCTTATATCCACGTCCTGGCTCTTGAAATATACAAAGCCCGCTAATCCAACCACCAAAACAAGCAGCAGCGAAAACACAATTATGCTCGATTTTGGCCCGGTCAGAGCTGGATTTGTTTTTTGCTCAGGAATCTCCACTTGTTTTCACCTCATATTTGTCTTATGTAAACTTTTGTACCAGGTGGTATTTCATACTTATTTTATCATAAGGGAAGATTTTTTTCACCAGTTTGTAAAAACAACATAAAATTGCTTTCCTGTAAAAACTGACTTCTGCTTTATTGGCTTGATCTTAGTCCATTCACAATTATTACAAATATCATAAACATCCCGATGTATCCGAATACCGGATATATTGCAGCAATCAGCCCTGCAAAACCATAGCTCGATAACGGTACCGCCAGTGCACATGTAACCGCTGCCGCCAGTTTGATGTTCATCCCGGTTTTACTGCTTACCCGTTCTATGAAACAGTATCCGGAAGTCGCGGCGGATATCACCATTGCAAGGAAAAGGATTATGGAATAAAAATTACTCACGATAATACTGTACTTTTCTACAATGTTAAGGACCGGTAGCTGCTGTGATTGAGCCTCGGGGTATGCTGTGAATATTGCGGTATTAAGAATGATCGCTATAAGGCACAGCACGAATCCTCCCAGTATACCCCCGGCTGCTCCTACCCTCCGGGTCTTCAGATACGGAAGAAGACTGCACATGACCACTATGGACATTATACTGTTGTAACTTACATAAACAAGTGATGAAAACAGCCAGTTTCCCGTCAGCTTGTTTAAGACTGCGGCAGCATTGAAAGCAGAAGTATCTTTAAAAACTATTATATATGCTCCTACTCCTATAATGCCTGCTATGAGAACAGGAGTTACCAGGGTGCTTGCCATAACCACCCCTTTTATATCTGCCGAGATTATGAGCATACATATTAGCGCCATTATGATCACACCCTGTGAAAAGCCTATTTCCAGTTTGCTGCTCAAAATATTTCCTCCACCTGCAATCATAATGCAGAAAAGGGATACCATAAACAATGAAACCACCACTTCCATGATCCGTCCGGCGAACCAGCCCACCATGGGGAACAGGAATTCATCATAGTTTTTGATTCTTTCAGTGTACACCTTGTTCAATACCATGCAACCTATTACCGAAAACAGGAATCCGGCGAATATTATTCCGTAGAAGCCGCCCTCATAATATGTTGAGAAAAACTGCATTATTTCCTGTCCTGATGCAAATCCCGCACCGACAATGGTGGCAACATATATGCTTGCCACTTTTATGATATTCTTCACTTCTTCCATTGTCCAAAACAGCTCCCGTATGAATTTACTATAATTTTATGTGGGAGTTTGCATTCAAATTACATTAATTAAAGGCAACAAAAAGCGAGGATTATTAAAATCCCCGCCTTCATAAACTTACAATGTTTCATCTTAATCTTTGTCTGATTCCTACTTACCTGCTGCAACAGCATCCATCAACTTCTTAAAGGAGTCCCTTACACCGTCTTTTTCATCGAATTTACTCTTTTCCACAATTATACCGCTGTATTTTCCATTTCTGACAACGTAGTAATACTTGTTATCCTTTGGTACGAACTCCACCTTCATTGTACCCGGATCTTTCTTCAGGTAGTATGTGAAGGTTATATCGGCTTTGCCTGAAGGTTTTCCCTGCGGTTCTATTTCACTCAAGGTCACACCTATCAGTGCCTGGTAGAAGGTCCTGAAGTACTGCTTGTCGTTGCTGTCCTTCATGGCCGCATCCTTGCCGTTTACGGTGAATTTGTCCTTGTCTTTGTCATCCTTGTCAGTTTCAATACCGCAGGTTGTGGTTTTGCCATCCAGATCCACATCTATTTTTGAAACATCCTGGATGTTCACAATATAGGCAAATACTTCGATTATTTCCTTAAGAGGCTTGTCCAGGAAGTTAAAGTTTGACTCATCAAGAGTAAATACACTGTTGCCGGTTCCGAGCTTCGCATATATTTCCGAGCCCCTTGTCTTTTCATGCCCGAAAAGTATCTCGGTTTTGCCTGACGCAGTCTCAACCTCCAGGGTATAGGAGGGATTCTTCAGTCCATATTTGTCAAGGTCTGCAGCATTATCTTCAATATAATCCTTTGCTGATAATGCAGAAACAGTGCTCAGCATGGGTGTCAGCTTGTCCAGCGCTGCATTTCCCTCAATCGGGTAAATCAGATTCCAGCTGTTTGCATCAACCTTCCTTGCAGAAAAAACCTTTTGTCCGTCCCTGCCCATTGCAAAGCCTATAGCATCTTCAGGCTTGATGGAAACCAACGTCATATCCCTTATTTTGTTCTTGTCGCCTGCCAGCATATCACCGGTATATGAGCTTATTGTGTATACCTTGCTGGTCCCTTTCTCCATTACGTAATATGCACCCTTTGAAGGTGTCTGGTCACCGATTTCTATGACTCTGGACGTCCCGTCCGACAGCTTCGCCGTTACCTCTACAGGGTTGTTCAAGCCGTATTGCGCAAGATCGGCCGCATTTTCCTCTATCACCTTGTCTGCCGTAAGAGAGGAAAGGTCAATGGCTATACTACCCAATTTGCCTTTATCTGCCTTAAAGCCCTCAGGATAAGTGGCTGACCAATCATTGTCCTTTTTAACAAAAACAAATTTGCTGCCCCTGTTATTTATGGTAATTTCATTAAGCTTATTGCTGTCAAGCTCCATTATTTTAATGGTATTTTTTCCGGTATCCTTGGAAGTGCTCTTTGACGGCTTTTTGCTTATATACACATATGCTCCCCCAAGAAGCGCTAATATCACAGCAAGGATAATAGCATTCCTGTACAGTCTCATAAATGTCTCCTCCTCATCCAGACAAAAGTACCAAAGCCAAGGATTATGAGCGGAAGAAGTATTACAACTGCAATAGCTGTGTAAGCAGCCTGATTCTGTGTAATTGTAAGCGTTCTGTTGTCAAAATTCTTAGGCGCAATCAGCACGTCATCCTTTTTGTCCTGCATCCAGCTCAATGAATTAAGGAAGAAATACATTCCATTTACGGAATACCTTTGATACTGATTCATTGCCGCATCGGTAATAAAGGAACTGTTACCTATTACAATTATCTTTGAAGGCTTTGCTCCGCCATTGTTCTCAACAGAAATAGCAAGGTCCAACGGTCCTGTAATGTCCTTCTTCGATTTGTCTATTTGCTCCCCTACGGCTTTTGCACTGGTCTTCATCATGGAGGTAACAGTAATATACTCCTTCTGGTTCTTGAGCACGTTCAAGCTTCTTGAAACCGGCATTATAATGTTTGGATCCAGACCGGAATTTATGGAGTTCTGCTGTAAATCCGGAAGTATGTCGTAATATTTGTTCGGAGGTACGAATCTCTTCGTATCGCTCTCTTTTACCTTGTCATAATTGAGTGAAACATTAAAGTTCTTCAATACATCCTCAAACTGTGCAAAGTTTGGATTTGCTTCCAATGAATCAAACAGGAACACCGCTTTTCCGCCATTGCCCAGGAATTGATTGAGTTTGTCCTTTTCAGAGGTTGTCAAATCCTTCTTTGGTGATGCCACGATAATAATCTCGGCATCATCAGGAATTTTTGCCTCAGTAGTGAGGTTTAAGGATTTAACATCATAATTGTTTCTTTCAAGATAATCTTTTACGGTCTTATAATCGCTGTCCACTTTTCTCTCTTCATGACCTTCTATAAAGTATACGGCAGGTGTCACATCGGAGGTTACATATTTGATAGCGCCGGTAAAGCTTTGCTCAGCGTTTGAACCTGTTTTATACTGCTGGAAGCTTTGCTGATCCATCTGTGTCTGGAACAGGTCATAATATGACAGCTTGCGGAGTTTCTTTCCGCTTATGACTACAAAGTCGTTCTTGCTTATGCTCTTGAGATTGTCCGGGTCTATCTTCTTTATGAAGCCGGGATTTTTATCCGGATCCACATATTCAACTTTTATGTGCGCATACTTTTTGTACTGTGACAAAAGATCGGTTACATCCTTGTAGTCCTTGTCAACAGCACCGTCGTCAAACATTCCGTATATGGTTACATCCTTTTGCAGGCTCTTCAGAATATCCTTGGTTGTGTCCCCCACAGAATAAAGCTTGTTAGACGTCAAGTCCAGTTTAAGAGGCGCCATTCCCAGCTTATCAGGCATTGTAACAACCAGGACGTTTATTATCACGGCAATCGCCACAACCACTGCCGTAAGTATGATTGAATTGGAACCGTACTTCAAGCTCCTGCTGTTAAACAATTTCTTAAAAAAGGTTTTTATATTATTCATCCATATCACCCCTGACTCCAGCGTCTTTTTTCTATAACTCTAATTGTTAGGAAAATAAAAACGAAGATAAAGCTTAAATAATAAAGAATGGCACTTAAGTTCAAAATTCCCCTGTTAAAATCATCGTACCTTGAAAGCAGGGAGAACCAGTTAAGCACCTTTGCTACCCATCCGCCGGTCAATCTGGAAACAAAATCTATTATCCACATTGTGAGCAGGCTGGCGAACCCGATAACTGCAGCTATCACCTGGTTTTCCGTGAGAGATGAAGCAAAAACACCTACGGAAATGAAGGTTGCACCCAGCAGTATAAATCCGACATATCCTCCTATAAGCTGCGCAAGTGCAGGTTTGCCAAACCCGGAAAGTATAAGAGGGTACAGGAAGGTTATAGCGGTCATAACACCGAAAACCGCAAGTACTGAAAGAAATTTACCCATAACAATACCTGTAAGGCTTGAAGGTGAAGTAACAAGCAGAACTTCCGTTCCGTTTTTCCTGTCTTCAGCCAGAATTCTCATTGTAAGAATCGGTACAATAAACATAAGCAAAAAACCCATTGTTGACAAATTGCCGTTAAAATCCGCAGATTGTCCGAAAAGGTTCTGTGTAAAAAATATCGAGGACAGGAATGTGTACAAACCAATCAGCACATAAGCCATTGGCGAATAAAAATATGCCTTGAACTCTCTTTTAAATATAGGTAACATTACTGCTCAACCCCCTTTTCATCGGTTACCAGCTGCAGAAAGATGTCTTCCAGAGTCATATCCAGTGATTTTAACTCAATGATGGGATAGCCGGCTTTTGCCATTGCAAAGAACAGCGGACGCCTGATATCTATATCCCTGTCAGACTCTACAATATAGTTGATTACATCCTTTTCCTTTTCAACGTTCACATCTACATATTTGATTCCGTAAATTCCCTGTATGTGACCCATGACAGAACTCTTAGGCCCTGCAACCGTCACAGAAAGCCTGGAAGCACTGGAGAATCCTTTGGACAGGTTTTCAGGAGTATCAACAGCTGCAATCTCCCCTTTATTTATAATAACAACTCTTTCACAAACCGCGCTTACCTCCGGGAGTATATGCGAGCTGAGTATTATGGTATGTTCTTTTCCCAGAGCCTTGATGAGCTTCCTGATTTCAATTATCTGTTTCGGATCAAGTCCGACTGTAGGCTCATCAAGTATAAGCACATCAGGGCTTCCTATCAGTGCCTGGGCAAGTCCCACCCTCTGCTTGTACCCTTTGGAAAGGTTTTTAACAAGTCTGTTCCTGTGGTCGGTTATTTTAACCAGTTCCATTATATCATCCATCTGGCTTTTCTTCTTTTTCCTGTCCACAAGCTTCAAATCACTTACAAAGTCCAGGTAGTCCCTTACCGTCATATCCATATACAACGGAGGCTGCTCCGGAAGATATCCTATGCGTTTCTTCACTTCCGTAGGATTTTCCATGATGTCATATCCGCTTACCTGTACTGTCCCTTCACTGGATGGAATAAAGCCTGTTATGATGTTCATTGTAGTAGATTTACCTGCACCGTTAGGTCCAAGGAATCCCAGAATTTCGCCTTTCTCGACAGTAAAGCTCAGGTTTTTTACTGCCTTGATAGCGCCATAGCTCTTACTTAAGCCTTGTATTTCTATCATCTTTTTCCCCCCTGCTGAAAATAATTTTCAGAAAATGATTACAATATGGATATAAGATATTTCAGCGCGAAATTGTATGATACCTTGCATCAAAATCAAGTGCATACAGTATTAGTGCATCTTATATTATGAATAATACATTTTAATAAATTGTGAACAAATTGTAAAAATTTTTGAATACACCAGTCGTGCATACACCCCGGAGACTTATAAAAGCAGTCCTGAAAGCAGTATACAAGCAACGCTAATTCATTATATATTTTTTTATTTTTGTTTTCAAGGTCAATTTTACTTCACGGATTTTGCCATAAAGAGATGAAATTGTGCGAAAACCGATGAATTCTAGCTTACAGCCTTATTTTTGCGCTTGTATATGCCATAAACAAGCATAATTCCCAAAAATACTCCTATAGTGTCAATAAGTACATCAAAAGCCCTCATTGCCCTTCCCGGGACAAAGTGCTGGTGCACTTCATCAGTTATGGCATAGAGTATACCGGTTCCGGCAGAAAACCCGAAAGTCCTCCTTATCTGCCCATCCCTGATGAAGCCGTTGAACAGCAGCATACCCAGGACAAGGTATTCCATTACATGCGCGGTTTTACGGATGGGAGTTTCCGTCACTTCAAAATTTCCGGGCCCTATTACACTTCCGAGTATGCTGTTCATACATGAAACTATATACATGCTTGACTTACTGGATTCTACAGCCGGCTTGCCGGACTGGTAAAATATAAATGAACACCAAATGATTATCAAAACCCACCAGATTATTTTTCTGTTCATATACACTCCGTTGACAGTCAAAATTCAAAGATATTTTTCTCGAATACTTTCATTATTTACAGTCCGGTCTCCATAATATCATAACCCCGTGCAAAAATAAATCATATGGAATTTATATCTTTTTTACGTGCTTTTCCCTTATACCTTTGTTATAATGTTAAAGGTCAAATAATTTAAGCAGATGCTCCGGAGGTGACCTTCTACGGTGAATGCCCTTTTAGATAATCATTCCAAGAGTTCACGCCACGTTTCAATATTGTTTCTCGTTATAACAGCCGTCTTGTGGAGTCTCGGCGGCCTTCTCATAAAAATGGTCAACTGGAATCCCGTTGCCATTGCAGGCATGCGCAGTGCTATCGCATCGGTTTTACTTCTGGCAGTGATACGCCGCCCGAAATTCAACTGGTCATTTCCCCAGATAGGCGGCGCGGTCGCTTATGCTGCAACGGTTACACTATTTGTTACGGCAAACAAGCTGACGACTGCCTCCAATGCAATCCTGCTGCAGTATACCGCTCCCATTTATGTTGCGCTGATAGGAGCATGGCTTTTGAAGGAAAAATGCACAAAGCTCGATTGGCTTACAGTCTTTTTAGTGCTGGGGGGCATGTTCCTCTTTTTTATAGACGGCCTTACGCCGCAGGGATTGGCGGGCAATCTGATAGCAATACTGAGCGGCGTGAGCTTTGCATGGCTCGCAATATTCATCCGCATGCAGAAGGACGGATCATCACTGGAATCCATACTGCTCGGAAATATACTGGCCGCTCTCATTGGCCTTCCATTTATGTTCCAATCCGCTCCGGATGCAAGAGGTTGGCTTGGCTTGACCCTGCTGGGGGTTTTTCAGCTGGGCCTTGCCTATATCTTTTACACAAAGGCAATGAAGAACGTTACTGCACTTGAAGGTATACTGATACCGGTGATAGAACCTATTCTCAACCCTGTATGGGTTCTTCTTGCCGTGGGAGAAGTCCCGGGATCATGGGCATTGGCAGGAGGAGCGGTAGTTCTTGCCGCGGTAACCTTCCGAAGCCTGATGCCCGTATTAAGACAACCGCAAACAAAAAAAAGTACCGGAGCTGCTGTCGATTGACGACAATTCCGGTATTCTTTTATCACGCTGTAGCTTATGAAATAAAGATGCGGAGAATATGATCCCATCCGCTTGAAAAAGCATGTGAGGCTGTGAGGCTTCTTTATCCACACATGCTTTTTACATATTCACTTATTTTGCGCTTGTGATTACCGCAGTTTCGGTATCCACGTCCCAGTCAACCTTGGCCCCGAGGCTTTGCGCAATAAACCTCGCAGGTACAAGTATCCTGCCGTCCTTTTCAACGGCAGCGACATCAAGCGTCACTTTTTCCCCGTTTACCGTTGCTTCCTTGCTGTCAAGCGTCAGAGTAACTTTTATGCTGCCCTTTGTAGCAGTTGCGGTCTTTGTATCGGGATCCCATTTGACCTCAGCACCAAGTGATTCAAGTATGGCCCTCACGGGAAGAAGTATCCTTCCCTGTATCTCTGTTGGCGGCACTTCAAATTCCAGTGTTTTGCCGTCAACTTTAACGCCGGGCGCCACAAGCCTTATAAACTGGGGAGTATCCTTAATTTTTTCAAACCCGCTTTCATTCTTAATTATACTCTTTGAACCTTTCTTATCCAGTTCCAGATATTTCTTCAGGTTCTTTACTGCTTCCTCAACATTTTTCGCATCACTGTAGACAAGTGCTTTTCCATAGTATTGGTACGGATAGCTTTCGTCAATGTTCGATATGCCATTAAATACCTTCATGGCTTAGTCGGATTTTCCTTGAGCCCTCAATATAAGGCCCTTAAAAGTATGAGCATAACTGTTCTTATATTCTAATTCCAATGCCCTTTCCACTGATGCTAGTGCTTCATCATATCTCTTCAGGAAGTACAGGCAAACAGCCTTATTTCCATATGAACCCGCATCTTTGGGATTTAATGTGATCAGCTTGTCATAAACAAGCAAGGCTTCCCCATATTTATTTAAATTTCTTAAAGCCCATCCTTTGTCAATATTCAACAATATGTTGTCAGGATCCATTGCAAGAGCTGTGTTTGCCGTATCAAGGCACTCCTGGGGTTTATTTGTATTATAGAATATTATAACCTTGTTCACATATGCATTTACAAATTTGCCATCCAGTTCTATCGCCTTGTCAAAAGCTTTCAATGCCTCATCAAATTTCTTAAGGTTCTCCAATATTGTTGTGTCCATATATAAATTTGGGATCCACTTCTACAGACTTTTGAAACATTGCAAGAGCCTCTTCATATTTCTTCTGATCCATGTATACATTACCCTTGCCATAGTATCCACTTACTCCTTTCGGGTTCATCTGGATGAGAAGGTCAAATTGCTTCAATGCATCCTCATACATTCCAAGCTTGGATAAGGAGTACCCCTTATCAAAAATCTCCTTTTCACTTGCCTGATCGGCAAATACCGTTGAAGAGCATATATACAGCAAAACCAGTATTACGGGCAAAACCAAATAACTTAAACGGGTTTTTATCTTATGCACAACTACACCTCCGATTAACAAATAAATAGTATATTACCATAATATGTACTTTTTGGCAACCGAAAAGGCTTGTATATCCCACATAAGTCATTTTCTTCCAACTCTGAAGAAGCTGGCCAATACAGGTCCAAGTGCAGTGAAGCCGGCAATCAGGGTCCATTCGTTCAACCCCACCGGAGCCGTCTTGAAGACCTCCTGCAGCGGAGGGATATAAATAACGCCGAGAAGCATAACCAGCGAGCATACAACGGCCAGAACAAGCGGCATGTTATTAAATATGGGAATTTCAAATATGGTTTTTCTCTCTGACTTGCATTCAAAAACATGTATCAGCTGTGTCACTACAAGTGTAATAAACGCTCCCGTCCTTGAGGCATTTACATCACCTGTGAAATATAGTATGCTGGTAAAAACGGCAAGAGTACTTAATCCTATCAGAATACCCCTGAAGAGAATAACTGACAGCATGCCGTGTGAAAATACATTCTCCTTCATTCCCCTGGGCGGCCTCATCATTACATCCTTTTCAGGCGGATCCAGGCCCAGGGCTATCGCAGGCAGACCATCGGTAACCAGATTCACCCACAGGATCTGAATTGGCAGAAGAGGCAGCGGCAGGCCGATAAGCATACCAAGGAACATTGTCAGCACTTCTCCAATATTGCAGGCAAGCATATACCTGATAAACTTCCTGATGTTGTTGTATATGACCCTTCCCTCTTCAACTGCAGCAACAATTGTAGCGAAATTATCATCCAGCAGTATCATGGAAGAGGCTTCCTTTGTCACATCGGTCCCGGTCACACCCATTGATACGCCTATATCCGCCTCTTTTATGGCAGGTGCATCATTGACCCCATCCCCTGTCATGGCAACAATATGTCCAAGCCTTTTGAGAACCCTTACTATCATCAGCTTGTGCTTTGGCGATACTCTTGCATATATCGAAACATCATTGGCCATTCTCATCAGCCTTGCTTCATTCATGCCCTCCAGCTCGGAGCCGGTAAGGACCTTGTTTCCCGCTTCGTAGATATTAAGTTCCCTGCCTACAGCCATCGCAGTAATCTTATGATCACCGGTAATCATGACAGGCTTTATTCCGGCCATTTTGCATTTTTGTACCGCTTCTATGGCCTCCCTCCTTGGAGGGTCAATCATTCCGATAAGCCCCACAAATATAAGGTCCTTTTCAATTTCATTCCTGAACAGTGACCCTGTATTCAGCTGCTTGTAAGCTACGGCCAGTACTCTCAAAGCGTCTGCTGCCATGGAATCATTCACCTTAAGGATATCCTTTTTCATACCTGCACTCAATTCGGTAATTCCATGGGAACCATATATCCTGTTACACTTATCCATTATCATGTCAGGAGCTCCTTTTGTGAATACCAGCCTTTCCCCCTTCTGGGTTCCGCAGATAACCGACATGCATTTTCTGTCTGAATCAAACGGCAGCTCATCAATCCTTAAGTAAACCTTATCCAGGGCCTCCCTTGAAAGTCCTGCTTTTTCCGCTGCGACCAGGAGTGCTCCCTCTGTGGGGTCACCGTTTATCTTCCAGGTTTCCTTCCTGGAAAACAGGGATTTTATTTTCGCCATTGCTGCATTCCCATTATCCGAAGTCTTCACAATTCCGGCATTATTGCAGACAACTCCTATTTCCAGGGCAAGTTTGACCGGATTTGTACCTGGAGGATTTAATTCATTTCCACCGGAAGAGAATATCTCTCCGGCACTGTGCCTACGTCCGTTTATTTCGGTCATGGAGCCACCGGAATATATCCTTCTTACAGTCATCTTGTTTTCAGTCAGAGTCCCTGTCTTATCTGAGCAAATAACGCTGGCACACCCCAGTGTTTCAACAGCTGGTAGCTTCCTGATAAGAGCGTTCCTTTTCAGCATCCTCTGCACACCCAGTGCCAGTGAAATTGTCACTATGGCCGGCAGACCTTCCGGTACAGCTGCAACTGCAAGGCTGATTCCTGCCAGAAGCATTGTGAACAGAGCCTCTCCTCTTAAATAACCCGTTAGGGATACAATTGCACAAATTATAAGACAACCGTATACAATGAATTTCCCAAGATGTTCAAGCCTTTTTTGCAACGGAGTATCTTCATCTTCAATACTCTGTATCATATCGGCTATTTTACCCATTTCAGTGTTCATTCCGGTCAGCTGTACCAGTGCCCTGCCTCTTCCACAGGTTACAACCGTACCCATGTAGACCAGATTCCTTTTATTGCCGGAGTCCGGTATTTTTTCGACCGGAACTGATTCCCCCGTCAAAAGTGCTTCATCCACTTGCAGGCTGTTTGATTCGACCAGAATTGCATCTGCCGGGACCCTGTCCCCGGCTTCCAGGATAATAAGATCCCCAGGTACAACTTCTTCAGCAGGTATTGAAACAGGCACGCCATCCCGGATTACATTTGCGGTAGGCGCAGCAAGGCTCTTCAAAGCATCCAGTGTTCTTTCGGTTTTGTATTCCTGTATAAAACCGAGTATGGCATTTAAAACAACTATCGCTACTATGGTTACCGCTTCGGTAATCTCTCCCATAAAAGCGGAAATGGCAGTAGAAGCAAGCAGTATCAACACCATGAAATCGCTGAACTGGTCAAATATGATTCCGAAGGCGGAAATCTTCCTCCTTGCGGTAATAGTGTTCAGTCCATGCTTCAGGAGCTTATTCCTTGCTTCCTTTTCACTGAGGCCCTTATGCATTTTAGCGTTTTGCCCTGTATTTGCCACTAAAGATTGTGTTACACCCAATGCGCATCTCTCCTTTACAATCATAATTCTATTCATAAAAATCCTCAAATAGTACAACTATAAAGCAGGCTGAAAAAGCATAACTTTTACCGCAGATCATAATATATTTTCTTTTAAAGCTATCCGGATGCTCTGTGTTTTGTTCTTCACACTTGATAAGCTTCACTCATAATATGTTATAGTCTGCAGCCATACCGGACCTGAATTTTGCAGTATGGTTTCATGCAATCATACAGGTGTCGACAAAACAGGAGATGATGATATGATACTTTCAGTTATAATTCTTGCGGTTTCTTTAAGCCTTGATGCGTTTGGGGCAGGTATAGCCTACGGATTGAGAAAAATCAGGATACCTCTGGTCTCCAAACTTGTAATATGCTTGTTTTCAGTTTTTTATTCAGGTGCCGCACTCGCCATAGGCAGTTCTTTGTCAAGCGTCTTGCCGCCCTATGTCTCAAAACTTGTCGGTGTTTTGATATTGCTGTCAATGGGAATATGGGTAATTTTCCAGGCCCTGCTGCGCAACGAAGACGGAGGTGGACTGGAAGAATGCAAAATCAATACGGACGAGACCCTTTTTCAGATAGCAATAAAATCTCTGGGTATAACAATAAAGGTAATTAAAAATCCTATGGAAGGTGATATTGATAGATCAGGCACGATAGATGTTGCCGAATCATTTCTGCTTGGTTTGGCATTGTCCATTGATGCCATAGGGGTCGGCATAGGAAGTGCCCTTACCGGTTTCAATTCAGTTATCATGCCCTTTGCCGTTGGGTTCTTTCAGCTTTTTTTCCTGTATGCAGGCACGAGCCTCGGTGTAAAATTCGCTGTTTCTGACAGGATAAATAAAAAGCTGTTATCCCTTCTGCCCGGTATTTTATTGATATTTCTGGCAATTGTAAGAATACGGTAGACAATTCTCTCAACAGTCAAGACCCTGGAATATAATTCGGACTATACAAGCATAATTCAGCAGCCAGGTAATATAATAGGATAGAATCTTTCACCGGTTGGTATATTAAATGCCAGGTAAAAACAGGATATTAATTTTTATATTCCCAAAGAGTAAGAGGAATATCGCCATTATAGCAGCGCTGGTCATAGTCAGCATCTGCACTGTCATATTTGCGCAAATAAGCTCCAATCCGCTGTCCGGGAAAAGCATTATAATAGATCCCGGACACGGGGGTATTGACGGAGGGGCATGGGACGGAAGAAATTTTCTGGAAAAGGACGTAAACCTTCAGATATCGCTGAAGCTTAAAGATAAGCTTACAGAAGACAATGTCAATATAAGCATGACAAGAGACAGCGATGTCTCACTGGATGGGCGGAATACTCTAAGCTCCAGCAGACATGCAAGGGATCTGATGGAAAGGGTCAATCTGATCAATAGCGGAAATTATGATATATTCGTCAGCATACATGTCAATAACTCCAAAAATGCCTCAGCCATAGGTCCTATGGTACTATACTCCTCAAAGCAGCCTGCATCGGCAATTCTGGCAACCTGCATCCAGAACAGTCTGAACAGGCATTCAGAAAGTGCCCTGACTAAATATGCAGTTCACAGCCCGGTTAAGTCTGAATTTTTTATCTTAAACAATTCCAGTATACCGGGCGTCATTGTCGAATCAGGCTTCATCTCCAATCCGACGGAAAAAAGGCTGCTCCAGGACCCATCCTACCAAAGCAGGCTGTGCAGTGCCATTTATAGCGGACTAAGAGATTTTTTCACCGGAAAAGACAAACGGATTATTGATGAAAATAGACCGCACAACGATGAGAGCATTCCTTTGAATTTGATAAATCAGGTCAGGCTTGTAAGGAAGTAGCAAAGAATGTTGCTTCGCTGCTTTTTTCATGTGCATTTCCGGAACAGTGAGAAAATCCGATACGCACATAAAAAATGTGGCTCTGCCACTTTTTTTGCGCATGTGCCTTTCCGAAGCAATGAGGAAAAATTGGCACGCGCATTAATTCAATTTT
>Ga0129298_10000433_pt1 | contig 16459 bp, 17 predicted proteins | sample I19B2metaG_FD_94707 | JGI IMG/M metagenome (GOLD analysis project Ga0129298, IMG submission 94707) | Lake sediment bacterial and archeal communities from Gulf of Boni, Indonesia to study Microbial Dark Matter (Phase II) - ​I19B2 metaG | ecosystem: Environmental > Aquatic > Freshwater > Lake >... | reverse complement strand
TTTCTCGTCCTCATCAATTTTGGTCCGACGAATGCAATGCCGAGAAAGGTTGTAGGTCTCGATGTAACCTATCGAACGATAGATGGCCAGAAGGGGTACCGCGTAGAGGACATTGAATTTGATTCGTTTCGGATGCTGGTCGAGTTAGAGAGAAGTCTTGAGAGCTGGGGATGCGAGGTCAGAAGGCTGAATGGCTTGACACGCAACAGCCTACTTGGCGTCGATGCCGTTGTTCTGGGAAAGTTGCGCGACCCTTCTTGGCGGTACGAGCCGGCCGAAATAGAGGCTATTGGCGAGTGGTTCAGGCAGGGCGGCAAGTTTCTCTGGGCAGGAGGCGACGGTGACCACGTTGAGCCCTACTATATTGCAGCACAGGGTGACTTCAAACAAAGAGAGCCGAACAAGGTTCTGGAGGCTGTCAGCTCATCTTTGAGACTGGAGTTCTGCTCAGTGGAAGACGCTGTTGGAGCAGGAGCGATCGACAAACCGGATCGAGTCTGTGCGATGGATACGCTTGACGGAGTGAACGCAGCAGGATATGCGAGCCTCATCACAAGAGGCGCCTCGAAGGTGCTATTCCATGGACCAACCGCGATCATTGGCTTTAGAGCAGGAAAATACGTCTCGATCGAAGAAGTTCTCGATCAGAGTACTCTCTGGCTCTATAGGACCTCACCGCAAGCAACAATAGTCGACCATGACGCGTTTCCTCCAGTCGTGCTTAGAGTCAGGCAAAGCGGAAGATTCGTCTTGGGAGCTGCCCAGGTAGTCAGGGTTGGCGACGGGTTCAGCAAGGTAATTGTTACTGGAGAATCGATCCTTGGAGACTATAGCATTTTCAGCGCAGGCTACCGCGACGTCGCCCTTTCTGGTCCGATCTTTGTGAGGAACGCTTTCGCTTGGGGACTTGAGGCAGAGCACCATGCAGTGAGTCGGACAATATCCACAACAACCGAGATTTCACCGTCAACCATTGAAACGGCCGTTACCATGTTAGGTCCCGTGGCACTTCCTCTGGCGGGAATGACTGCGATACTCGTTATCGGCCTGCTTATCTATGTTGGGAAGAAAGGAAAAGTGGCAAGGCCTGAACATAAAGAGACACTCAAAGATGAAGCTCCGTCAATGACTATCCTTGGGCCTCCAAGCTCCAGAAGTGAGCTCTACAAGAAGTATCTCGAACGACTTGAGGAACTTAAGGTGAAAAAGAAGATCTCCGAACAGGTTTATGCAAAGCTCAGAGAGGAGTACCAGAAAAGGCAAAGGGAACAAGGATCACCTTAGTTGTGATCAGACGGGGGTTCTCGGGATCAGTCGCAGTCAACCCGTATTGAGCATCCGGAGTTCTGAGAAATTGAGGAATCCAAATCCGCTGGGCTTCGTGAGCATGTCTTCTAGGTATGTAGGTGGCTTGTACCCCGCCCACTCTAACAAGACGCGCATTTGAGCGCCAACTAAGAGATTGGCATCAATCGAAGTATTTCTAGAGAAAATGGGCCTTCTTGGCGACTACGTATGTTGAATGATGTACACACTGGGAATCACGAGGAGAGACAGGAACAGTTGGAGCACGCGGTCTGCTAACGACAGAAAGAAGAGCCCCCAATCGATTCCATGGAGATGACCCGTCACTATTCTTGTTGAATTCTGCTACCTGGTTTGCAGTCCTGTGTGGCCAATCGAGCACAGTTGGGAGGGGCTGTTGGCAGAAAAGGTGAGGAACCACGGCTAAGCAAAGGCGCAAGACCGGCGTTCATCATATCTGCCGGGATGCAGCACAAAGGCAAATGCCATTCCCTAGGATGCGACTATGGCTCATTCTGCGGAGTTTCTCTGATCTGTGTTGTGACAACAGGAAGAATGTCGGTGAAGGCTCATCTTCACAGTTGATAGTGAGCCTTACCACCCTTGCACATAACAAGAAGCTTTGCTGTGAAACAGGCCGACCGCCGTTTGAATCAGGGAACTGCTGTCTATCTCGGCTTCCCACATCGCGGACATGAGGTGGCCGTAGCCGGCATGAACGATCCACAGCCGAAACAGACAACGCTTCCTCCTCCGACGGGCGTCGGTCCAATTGCCCTAGGAGGCACCGTGATCGGAGGATATTGGGTAGGAGAAGGCATAACGGCGGGAGACACAGGGGGGTATTGGGCGATCTCTGAAAGCTTTGAGTGAGCCAACAGAAGGAATATGCCCGGGATCGCCCCTCCAATTATCAGTCCCAGAAAACCCCACACGAGGCATGGTCCCTTTGCCCCGACATAGTCTCCAATGCGGATCTTGTCATAAGTCGTTATGTATACCAGAACAGCTATGAGGACTGCAACTATGCCAAGTACGAGAAAAACAGGCATAAGTATTGCAAGGGTGAAACTGAGAACACCCCAAACGGCGGCTGCAACGAAGCACATGATAACAGCAATGAGACAATACGTCTTCGCCGAAGCTGCAGCTGGCGGATAGGACATGGCCATCTACCTCGACAGTATCTGTCGCTGTAGCTGTTTTTAGCATTTTCTGAATGCCACCGTTTGCATCCTATCGCCCGAGAGACCGAATCCGTCGGTTGTCCGTAAAGCCGGCCTTTCTCTCTTCCTTGCGGCTAACCGTGCAAGGCTTGAGACAGGGCACATATGAACCGCTTGATAGCCACAGCGAGACTTTCAAACTCGTTACTTCGTCTCGTTCCCGACAGATCCTCCTATGATCCGAGTGGACGAAAAGCTTTATTGATATTGAACGCAATTCTATGGTTGGTTGAGTTTGCCTTGAACAAGCAGCTACTGATCAATTCAGCCCTCATTGTTGCGGTAATGATTCTCGGAAGCGGCGTTGTAGTTGTTGATGCCCAACAGTCGTACAGTGCAAAGATTACTAACGTTTCGTCCTATCCTCCGACCGTGAAAGTCAAAGGTTACGCCAGTATCAGGATTGACATCCAGTACTCGTTTCCGCCAGCCACTCCTGTGTCAACAAGGGTTAGACTGTTTGAAGCTGACACGAACAAACTCCTGAAAGAGGATATCAAGATTCTGGAGGGGCAAGGGACACGAACATTCGACTTCTCGCAGGAAACACCGGAGCTACCAAGGGAGTGGGGGCTCAAAGCTGAGGTCCACTATCTGGTCGGATACGCTTGGTTACTCTTGGATGAGCGCCCCTTCTCCATTCAGGTCAAGGGAGACTTCACGCTTCAGATACATGGTCTTCCACTGGGTGTTGGGTGGGTGTTGGTTGACTCTGCCCAGCAAACAGTCGGTCCTTCAGGAATCTTTGTCATGACACTTTCAACAGGAACACACACCGTTGAGGTGCCGAGAGAACACGTCGAACCGTTGAAAAAGCGCACCCGGCAGATCTTCAAAGAATGGAAAGACATCGGATTCCCTCTAAATTCGAGAGATATTGTCATGGAAGAGGACAAGATATTCTACTTGGCCTACGAGACACAGCACAATCTCTTGCTTCAATCTGATGTAGTGGTGGAGTTAGGACAAACTAACTCAGACGGCTGGTATAGGGAAGGTTCGTCGGCGGAGATCTCCCTTAGGTCAACAGAAGTTCCGGAGAGCGGTTTGCTAGGAGTGCTGGGAGTGAGGCGGGTCTTTGACTACTGGATGATGGAAGATGGTCGGACCATTCCTCTCTCGCGCACTTCAGTTGTGATGACTCAACCTCAGACCATCCGCGCAAAATGGAAGACGGACTATGGATACCTGTATGTCAGTTTGGGCATCGTAACGGCTATTGTTGTCGCCATCGTCGCCATCCTTCTAATAAGATCAAGACGTAGACCTCCTCCTTCGAGGCCTCTAATCACGGGGACAAGTTTCGGAGTTCCGCTGAGGCCAGCGCCAGTAGCGCCACCCTTACTAAGAGTACAGCCCGTCCGCGAGAGAAGATTCTGTACACAGTGCGGGGCAGAGATTGACGCGGCTGCAAGGAGGTGCCCCTCTTGCGGTCGCGAGCAGTGATGTCTGCAAACAACGCCATTGCTTCGAGATTCTTGAGATGCTGAGGCGATGTCCTCAGGCGCGACTAACGAGGAGCAAAGGATAAGGCAGCTCGTTACAAGGCTGGAAGAGGCATACCGCGACGGGAGAATTTCTGAAGATGTATATGAGCGACTATCTAGGAAATATCAAGCACTGCTCGAAGGTATCTCTGGGCATGCGGAGTTTGGAGCGCCGGTGGATAGAGAACCTTTGCGGGGCGGACTGTCCGGGCCGCGAATAGTCTCGGTCAATCGAGCTGTGTATCGCCCTGCACCCAAGAAGGATTCAGCGAAAATTATGGTTGCGTTTGTGGCTTTTCTTATGATCTTGATCATGATTGTGATTGCCGCCATCGTCAGGCGATGACCTTGGAACAGACTCAACAACTATCACCAAGAGAAACGACGCTACTGAAGCACATCGTCTCCCGCGGTCAAAAGCAAGATAGAATAATATCCTTCTCGATGAAGAACGTATGCAAGGAATTGGAGCTGGATGACCTAGAATTTCTTGATACCTTGGTTTCACTGTCTCTGAAGGGCTACATAAGAATCGCGAGACTCCCGTGCTCCGAAGAGGTGCAAGTTGAACTTCGCAGGAGATTCCTCCAGGCTGACGTACTCTGCACTGTGTTTCGATCGAGTCATTTGGTGGAGAAAAAGGACAGGATTACGAAAATGCTGGCCGCTATGGCCACTCCAGATTCGAAGTGGGCTGAGATGACCTCTCTCGAAGAACTGCTCTCGCACTCACTCGATCTGGATCAAATGCTGCAACAGATGAACGAGAACCAGCAGTCTACGGATCATGGCCAAGAAACGCAAGAGGAACAAAAACGTCCTGCAAGAAGAAGCGAGCAGAGGATTCTGCGCTTGCAGCAAAAACTTGACAGATGCCTCAAAGACTTTTGGGAGGGGGTGGAACTTCTGAAGGAAGAATCGCATGGTGTCGAGAGTGCCGCCCCAAGAATAGTTGATGCAGCAGGTCTATCAACGGCCTCTCGGAAAGAAACAAAGGCGAAACGCCCGGCCCAAGAGAAGACAGCCCGGATGATTGCTCTTCTTCTGGCCATCAGGGCAAATGCCGTAACAAAGAGTGCGGCTCCGCCTGAACTTGTCGAGGAACTTGAGGAACTCGAGGCGAGGGCTCTTGTCGGAGAGATAACACAGGAACTGTTGAAGACCAAGAAGAAGGAGTTTGAGCAACGAGTTGAACAAACTCAGTTTGCTATCGTTTCAATAAGTGACATCGGGCAATTGATTAGTCGTTTACGAAGACGAATTGAGCATGTGGATGCCCTCGCGTCAGCAGGGTTGATCTCAAAGGCATCTCAGGCAAAGATCACTGAAAGCGCAACCTTGGACTTGGAACACGTAGAGAAGGCATCTGTAGAACAACTTGCCGATTTCTACGTAAGTCCATCTGGAGACTTATTGGAGAAGGCACCAAGCACGCCATATGTGCGAAGTAGTTGAGTTCGCATGATAGAGCCTGACATTATGATTGAGTTGACAGATCTGGCAATCGAGTCATTGAACGCAATGTCTATGCGGCTGCCGTTCGATGATGACACGGTCGTCGTGGAACTCTCAAGACGAGACCAATCTCTATTCCTCAAATGCCCGATTGATCAAGGCGTGCTTGACGGAACTGTTGAAACAGTCGAATGCATACTGGATGGAACCTTTTACCACAAAGAATGTGCAGAACTCATGGCCGATCAGGACGAGAGGTGTTGGATATGCAACTTGATGAGCTTCAAAGAAATGCTCGAAATATCAGGGTACCAGTAGGCACTCCTGGACCGAAGATTACTACAGTGACCGATGTCGACGCCGATAGATTTGAGAGGCAAAGACGCTTAGGCGGGTGGGATCAGGATAAGATCGCAGATTGCACGGCACTTGTTGTTGGAGCCGGCGCCCTCGGAAACGAGATAGTCAAGAACCTTGTACTCTTGGGCATCGGCACCATTTACTTGGTAGACTTCGACCACATTGTTTCGTCGAACTTGAGCCGATGCATTTTCTTCAGACAAAGTGATTCTCAGCGTAGAAGCCTCAAGGCGGAGGTCGTATCAAAGAGGGCGGGACGTGTGACTCGGAACACTAAAGTCATTCCTCTATGTGAAGACTTAGAGAACCTTGATAAGAAGATCTATAAGCAGATCGATATAGCCTTCGGCGGGGTCGACAACTTGGCTGCGCGAATACAACTCAACATAGATTGCTACTATGACCGTGTTCCTCTTGTTGATGGAGGAATGGAAGGACTCCAAGGACAGGTGCAAGTTGTCGTGCCACCAGATACGCCATGTCTATGCTGTAGCCTAACAGAGAAAGATTGGGACATCATATGGTCTAGGCTCTCGTGCACCGGACCAATAGGCGAGAGAAAGATGCCCGCCATCTCGACAACAACATCAATCATATCAGCCATCCAAGTGCAAGAAGCCCTTAAGATCATCTTTGGCATCGAGAACTACAGGAAGAACAAGAAATGGAACGAGTTCTTCGGCGAACCACTACTGGGAAAGAGACTATTCTATGCTGGAGCCTCTGAGGTCTTTCGAATCTATGAGATCTCAAAGAACAACAAGTGCTATGTATGTGGATCAACTGAAGAAAAGGAAGCTCCTCCAAAGGCAGAAGAGAAGGCTGACTAGCTTTTTATAGAGGCTGAATCATGCATAGTTTGAAGAGACCATGAGACTAACGGTTATGGATCTTTCTTCTAGCAGATCGGTTGACATCGATGTGGCCAATGAGGCCGTCATTCATATCCGTCCTTCACCGCCGCTCCCAAGGATTCTATCGATATCACTGATCCGACCCGTACCTATCTCAAATTGCCCATTCTGCAACTCACCGGCATCTTCTGAGGCAACCTACTGCACATCATGTGGCAGAAGGTTGCCTTTTGTTACCGAGAGCTAAGTCACGGGATAGACAGTAGGCACATCGGCTCTTTTCACCGGCTGTATGAACTCCGTTCCCACAGGCAGACTGGGTTGGATTGCTCTCTGTTGATTCAGCCACGTTGCTTGTTTGAACATGAAGCCAAGAAAGCCACGGCAAGGTTGTTCAAAAGCCTTTTCAGGTTATTAGCCGATCAATGGTATGGGCGTCGACATTGGAAGATTCCCCTCGAATTGTAGGGTATGAGGAATCAGAGACAGAGGAGAAACCACCTCCTTCCCAACCGGAATACCAATTCCTATTGGAGCGACCGACAGAAGCAGGTGTGCCATATAGACCACCATCTCGAGAAAGGATTATGCCTTCCCGCAAACCAAGAATCTCGCTGTCAAGAATCCTTACGATAGTGTGTCTCGTAGGGCTGGCCGCCTCCACGACGTACTTAACATATGTGGCCTATCTGGCTCCAGAATCTTTGCCCCGCTTGAAAGAGAACGTTCTGGGACTTCGTAAGCAGGTCGATGATTTGAAGACAAAGATCTTCACTATTGAGGCCAAATCCAACAAATCTGAAGCTTTTGCAAGCTGGTTGAGTAAGGCTAACATCGAATGCTCAGACGTATACCTTCCTCACAAGCCAAGTATTGGGATGGAGTTCGTCAAAGGAGAAACAGACGAGAAGGACTACGGAATTCGTCGTAACGATTGGAGTGACTTTAAGATGAAGGTCACATATGTAATCACAAACAGCTTCGGAACCATTATGCATGAAGGGACGTTGCCAATCCTTCCCACTCGAACCTTCAAATTGACCAAGGAGAATCTGACCAAGGAATTCAATGCAGACCGCTATCGGTTGATGGTCAGCGCAAGAATGGGAGAACCAAGTACGACGGTCGCTTCTGTGATCAAGGAGTTTGAGGTCAGAAAAGACCTAGCCCCTCCTCTGATCAGATGGCTGCAGAAAGACTACACTGGTGAGAAGCTTACCATAAGTGCTGAGGTTAAAGATGGCGAAAGTGGACTTGCGTCAGTTATGATTGTGTATCGCTTCGTCTTGATAGCCGGACCTAATGTGACATCGCATAGCGGCATTCACAAGATGACAGAATTGCAGTCGTCAGTATATTTCTTCAATTTCAAAGATACGAATCCTCCCTTCGACTTGACCAAGGCCAACATTGCGATGTACTATATCGAGGCCAGAGACATGTCAGAAAACGTTGCCTATAGCGAGCCAGTGAAGAAGGGCCCCTTGCTGACTGCCCTCTCCTCAGCCGTATCCGTGTCAGGGCCTATGGAATCGAGTTCGTACTCCTTCTGGGCTAGTCCCACGTCGAAAGTTGCACTTTGTCAAAAGACCAGTCTTCAGGATTGAGTTAGTATTCTTCGTAACGATACGTGTTATGCAAGTCGTGCATAGGGAATACTATTGACGTACGGCCGATGCCTGTCTATGCGCTCAAGGTGTCTCATGCACATAGTCAATGTGATCCCTGCTGCAGAGAGAGTAGCAGGCAATACTGTCGGGGAATAGGTCACCGGCTATGCTTGTGGGGTTGAGCTGGCCGGCAGTTCCGAGGAGAACCAGTCAAATTACGGCATTACGTTTCATTCTGGCTCCGCACATAGAGCAGTATGACGCCAAAGGGGATACTGAGGCATTGCAGTGAGGACACACAATCATACCGGGTTCTTTTGTGACTTGCGGATAGGCTGAGGTGATCTCACCGAAACTCGCGGGACGGTAAGTCTGCCCGTCGTCTTCAAGTTTGAAGAACTCGATCAGTTCTTGCAGCGGATCCACTACCAGAGCCACGTGGTAGGGCTCTCGAAAGCACGACTTCTGGGTCTCTATGTCTGTCGGAGACATGAAGCAACCGTACCCCGGATGAGAATGGTACCAGCCCACAACTAGTTGGCCGGGATATCTTTGTCTTAGCTCTGTCACTATTTCTCCCATGACGCCATCGTCAAATTCTACCCGCACTTCAGATGCCTTGGTCTTCCCGCGTATCGATCCAACCACTTCAACATACTTCTTGCCTAGCCAACGATAATCTTTGCCGACTAGGAAGCCTATTGCCTCGTAAGGAACCTGAGACTTGCAGTGCTCCACTATCGTTCCAAGAGTTTCACTTAGGATGTAGACCTCATAGAATCGCCCCTTCTCAGACAAATCTGCCTGGCTCAACCCTAGCTCGACCGTTGGATCTCGCGAAGGATCTTTGGTCCTTCCAGCGCAGCCTTGTTACGGTCGAACCAGAGCGCCGCGTCTCTACAGATTTCAAACCTGAGAGGACTCAAGGTGTATGGATGTTCGACTAGCAGTTGTGAGCCCTTTACTATCCCGTAGAGCGTGTCCAACTTCTTCCACTGCTTCAATAGCTCCCAGCAAACTATCCCTTCGTCGCCAGCTTTGATTCCAGGGGATATGTTCGGATGAAATATCGGTGTCAGCCAAGTGATCCTAAACGGTGCCCCCAGCCGGCTCCTATCAGACGGGAACGGATACGAGTCGAGAACGTAGACCCACGCCTCATGATCCCAAAACTCTATCGGAGGGGCGTTCTTCTCCCTCCTTATGAATCCCTTAGCTCTTAAGGAAACTTCGTATCTCCTAGCGACGCTTACCGTATCTCTGCCGGCAACCGTTGCAATCTCCTGCTCTCTCCAGACGTTTTCTCTCGTGAATTTGTAGCCCTTTGCCGCTAACTCGCCCTCTTCATTGTCAAGTCTTTTCTCTAGAACCGGCCGCGGCAGTTTGGGCAACGCTGTTGCCCCTAGCTAGAACCTCCGATCGGACGCGAGATGAGATCCATCTGGTCGCCGTCTCGGATTGCCATCGACTGAACAGTATTCGCATATGTTTCTGGGCCCAGCTCTTTGCCGCCCAAGACCAGAGAGTAGGCCCTGTCTCTGGGCAATCCCAGACCGTTAACAACCGTTTCGAGAATCGACCCAACGGTGTGGTTGGGGGCTATTTCCACCCTCACTGACTTGTTCGTTGATACATCCGAGACCATGACTTCCATTTCAAGAACCTCAGAGTTCCTTGTATATTTTAGCTTTCGATATAAGCGTTATCCACGGTGATACTTGAGCTCTTCGTGAATTCACGCTACTTGGGCTTCCCGCATCTGGGGCATGTTGTGTAGCCGGCTGGGATTGTTGAGCCGCAGCCGAAGCAGATTGCTGCTCCTGCAACTCCGACGGGAGCGGGGCCTGGATATGGGGGGCGCATCATTGTTGGGTATGAGACTGCGGTGGGTCGGAGTGTTGGAGGAGGAGGCGTCGGCTTTCTTCTAGCAAGGAGAGCAACGATTGCGACTAGGGCGGCTCCCAAGATTAGGATGAGCGCTAGGAACCATGGTTCCTTCCACCAGGGCAGCTTCACTGTGAGGAAGGCTTGGCTGTGCGCTTTGCCTCCTCCGCCTGTAGCTGAAACCTGTATCGATTGGGTGCCAACTGGGGTTTGGTCGCTCGTTGTTATGGTGAGCGTCGCCATGCCGCTTCCAGTAAGCGTAGACGGGTTGATGGTGTGAGTTGCCCCCGCCGGGATCCCAGTCACCGCGATGGAAACCGTTCCCTTGTAGTCGCCCACTTCGACATTGACTGTGAACTGAGTTGACTGGCCCTGCTCTACAACCTGTGACCCCGGCGAAACCGTTACGCTAATCGAGACAGCTTTCACTTCCAGCTGCGCCACTGTTGTCCGCACCGTGGCGCCGCTCCTACCGCTGATGGTTAACAAGTATGTTCCCGCGCTGTCAAAGTTCTTCGTATTCACGGTGAGCGTGGCTCTCTGCGAGTCGTCGGCGGGAGGCTTCACTGGGTTCGGTGTCGCGAAGTAGCTTCCAGGCGGCAGAGCCGGACTCCCTGAGACTTCTATGTAAACATCCGAGCTGAAGCCTCCGATCGACGAAACAGTCACAGTGAAGGCCGCCGTATCACCCATCCTAACACTACTTGACCGCGGTGTCACATCAATCTTGAAGTCTCGCGTTGTTGTTATGGTAGGCGTAGTGGTTGTCGTTACAGTCGTTACAACGATGGCTTTGGAGTCAGAAACCGTTTGAAAGACATTGTTGGTATCATAACCTGAGGCTTGAACTGTAAGAGTATACATTCCACCTTGTGTGAAGACGACGGTCCAACTTCTTGTCGCTGTCGCTGTTGCTGTTCCGCATGTCATGTCGCCAACAAGTACGGGATTGGGCGAAGATGTACTAGCCCCACTTGGCAGCATTAGCGTCATACGCACACCGCGTATGACGCAGCCTACTCACCCACGGACTCTTACTGTCGCCTGTACTTGGATCGGCTGGTTAGTCTGAGCCGAACTGGGCACAGAAAGGACTACAGTGTCAAGAGTGCCATACGCCGAGTAGACAGGACAGGCCAGAGATGCGAGCATCGCCAAGAGAACCAGAATAAGCAAGGCTTTCTTGGCGCTTTGCGTCATTCCCCGCTCCCAATTATACAGCAGGAGCTTCAATTTATAAGCGTGCCTGCTAAGACCCTCGCCGTCAGCGGAAGCCGTGAGGGATTTGCCTCTGCGCACCTCGGACAGGCAGTCTCGACACAAAGATTCCTGCCTTGATAGGTCGGAGATGTGTTAGGTCAAGAGGCTCTCCCTGCCTAATCGAAAGTTCATCTGCACTTGCGTTCTTCAGAGCGTCATGTCGTTGATTCCGGCGAATAAACGTGACCCAGTTTCAGATGAGAAGAATTGGCTCTCATGCGCGATTGTTTTCTTCTTGCTCTGATGCTGGCCAACGTGGAAATCAAGATCATGGAAGGGAACGTGTATACCAATCCCACCCACGCAGCGGCCGCTAGGCCTGCTAGAACCGTCGTCAGCTCCGAGTTCAACGTAATAGCTGAGTGTATACCAGACGCACCACCAAGCGCACCAAGCAGTGGATATAGAGAAACCCTAACCATACTCTTCAGGCATTGGTTCTCAGAAACTAGACGAGCCAGTTGAGGACTGAACGAGTAGTACCATCTGTCAAATAATCGCATGAAACTGCCTCCCGCAAAAGTGGATAGGACTACGTTGTCTCTGAAGGCTCTCAGAAAACTGAGTTCAGATGTCAACTCAGAATCGTATACGGCAGTCGCGATCAGGCAAGGTCCTGGCTTTGGAGTTACTGCAACTGTCAGGATCGTGCTACGCGATAGTATTCCGCTTCTTCCTGATATCGTGATTGAGCGACTTCCAGTGCCCACGGATGATTCCACTTTGACCGATATCTCCGAACTTGCTGAACTCCCCTTGGGAGGAGTGACAGTACTCGGTGCAAAGCTCACAGTTATGCCGCTTGGTTGGCCGGTTGCAGTCAACGATACGGGGTCGCTGAAGCCGCCAACTGAAGCTATTGATATTGACGCTGTAGCAGACTCACCCTGCCTGATGCTGAGGCTGGACGGTGAGACCGAGATCGTGAAATCTGGCGGCTCGTTCACAACGACTGTGACTGATCCAGAAACTTTGCACGGATTACCGTCAGAGTCGTAGCCCGAAGCTTCAACCCTAAGAATCTGAGATCCGCTTTTCCCGAAGACAACTGTCCAACTTACAGTAGAAGAAGTACCATCTCCCATGTCTCCTATGCGAATTTCAAGGCTGCCCGATGATAAGGTAGCGCCCACTGGAAGTATTAGCATCGTTCGCACATCGCGAACGACGCAGATCGGTCAGGTATCGGTTGTGGATACTGTGGCCCTAACTGTGATCGGTTGACCAACCAAGGCCGAAGAAGGCGCAGAGATTGACACAGTCTTAATTGTTGAAGAGACTCCTGAGACTGGAAAGACCAGAGACATGAAAATTGCCCAGAAAAGCAGGACAGGCAAGGCCTTCTTAGGGCAGTACAATTGCTCCTTCTCCTTGCGTACGTTGCGTACACGTGTTCCGTGAGAAGAACAACTTATAAGACTTGCCTTGGGACTGCAGACTCCAACGATCACAATCGCCATGTGATAACACCAGAGGCATCATTATTGAGCGAATGCGCTTCGCATCCCGGCGATGCCAGTATGTTCCGATACTGGAAAGCTCATCTAGCCTACTTGACTGAGTCGCATCACACTTATGACTGAGTAATGGAAGTCTGTTAACAAATGCCTTAGAGATCCATGAAAGCGAATGGACCTAGGTTTTCTCGGTCAGAGCTGCCCCGAGAGCCCCAACTATCTGGGGTTCCTTAGGAATGCAAAGTTTCGCTCCTATTCTTTGTTCCAAGATAGAGGCGATGCACCTGTTCTTCGCAACTCCACCTGCGAAGACAATGTCCTCCTTGAGGCCGATTTTGTCAACCATAGCCGAAAGTCGATGAACTATCGCTTGATGCACTCCGAGAGCAATGCTCTTTCGATCCTCTCCAGCGGCAATCAAGGAGACGACCTCAGATTCTGAGAAGACTGTGCAGGTCGAGCTTATGTTTACAGAGCGCTTAGCTTTCAAGGCTTGGTCTCCGAATTCCTCCATTTTGAAACTAAGAGTCTTCGCCATGATCTCCAGAAATCTTCCTGTTCCTGCGGCGCAACGATCGTTCATCTCGAAGTCTTCGACCTGGCCATTTTCGTCGATGCGGATGACCTTGCTGTCCTGCCCTCCCACATCGATTATTGTTTTACAGTGGGGGAATAGGAAGTGTGCTCCTTGAGCGTGAGCCTTGATTTCGGTTATTACGCTGTTGGCGAAATGAGTTCTTGCCAAATGTCGTCCGTAGCCTGTGGCAACTATCCAGTCGAACCTATGTGCGCTAAGGAGTTCTTTGGACCGAGTCAGGGGATTAAGTCCAGTATCAATTATCTGAAACTCAGATAGTTTTCCGTTCTCCAGTAGCACAAGTTTTGTGGTTCGTGAACCTATGTCGATACCCGCTACTGTGATTTCAACCACCTCTCAGGAACCTTTTTCCTTGAACAAGGATCGACAAGTTCTTCAGTCGAGTCTTTCTAGGAAGGCCTCTATTCTTGTCCACAGAGGTCCGATGTCTTCTTCTGAATAGTCAGTCTCTAGCTTGAGGACCGGAATCCGGGCCTTCTTGAGAGCATGTTCCATTTTGACAGCTTCTATGTTATACCCATGACAATACTGCAGCACATATTGGATTACGCCATCCACGCTGTATTTCTTTGCCAAGTCTATTACATTGTCCACGCGCTCTTGGTTTGGCGTGAAGCAAGAACAGTTGACCTTCAGATACCTGTCTGCAACATTCTCAAGGAGTTCATCCAGATCGGAGGCATTCTCGTCAACTGGGTTAGCGTAGTATCTGAACCCGGTGCAGGTTTCGTCGCAGACAACTGCTGCGCCAGATGTTTCCACCAAGTGGTGGATCTTCCAGTTTGATACGACCATAGGGCATCCTGCAACCAGAATTCTCTTTGCTTCCAGCGGAAAGACTTCGACTTTCTTCTTCGTTCGTTCTTCTAACTCTTCGTTCAGCTTCTCGACTTTTCCTGCAAATCTTTCCGAATCGTCAAGTAGGGCAAGCTGGGTTACGAGAAGGGCGTCCTTGCCGCTGATGGGAGGAACGGATCTCTTTCTAAGATCATGCAGTTTTGTGAGGGCTTCTCTCTTTCGGTTGATTGTCCTTACGCCTTGCTTAAGAGTATCAAAGGTGATTCTTCTATGAGTCACCGTTTCCATCTTGTCCTTCAGTAGTCTTACTTCCTTTGACCATAGCTCTCGGTCGATCTGCTCCTTCTTGTGAGGTACTTCCATTACGTGCATTGGCACCATGGTGGCCAGGATTTCCCATGTCTTCTTCTTGCCGTCACATGTTGTCTCGCCTACGGCTACGTCCACTACTGGGAGATAAGGGCACATTCTTCCCAATCCTAGTCCCAAGGTGGACTTGATGAGAGGGCAGATATCTCGAGGAAGCATGGCTTCAGCGTATGGAATGGAGAACTGGGTACCACCACATAGCGCAACGGGAGTCGCGCCGGCGGCAAGAATAACTTCCTCCGGGACATAGATGCAGAATGTCCCGATGACCTTCTCACCTTTGGATTTTCTATCAACAAGCTCCTTTACTCGTGCGCAATGCGCGACCGAAACTGCTTCGTCAAAGTAGGCCATCCTCCTAGGGCGGTTCTTTTGAGACGCAATGATACTCTCATATGTGCTTCCCAGCGACTCCAGAAGCTCGTCATGCCTGGTAAGATCTAGCCCCAACTTCTTCCACATGTCTTCATAATTCGACAAGGATGCCTCTTCCCTCACGAAGTCGATGCGATCAACACAGTGGCCTTGTCGTAGGCAAAATATAAGGGGAATGGGGGGGCATTAAGAAGATCGAGGCACCTTGGCGCTTGATCAGTCAAGTTTTTGCACAAGTCGTGCATATGTTGGATGCCGCTGTGTAGCTCTCTATGAACCGAGGATCTCCACAATTTGAACATCTTTCTGCACGTAGGCTTTTCCTATGCCTTCTTTGACAATCCCCACTTCGTATCCTTTGCAGCCTTCTTCCTCGAGTGCCTTCAGTAACCTGTCCCTTTTCTGAGGGGATACCGAAATTAGCAGGCCGCCGGCGGTCTCCACGCCTTCGCCTTCACGTAGGGGAATTCTGAGCACCTCGGAAATCTTGGGTGTCCATCTTATCACCGGCAAAGCCTGTATTTCTATAGAAACTCCACTTTGCTCAGCCATGTTCGAAGCGTGCCCCAGCATTCCAAAGCCAGTCACGTCTGTCGCCGCGTTGACACCGACCTCAATCATGGCCTTGGCGGCATTGCGATTTGAGGTCGTCATGAGCTTCATGGCGAAGTCGATAGACTTGGAGATCTCGTTTTCAGGTATGAGTTCAGCCAATTTGTCTTGTCCCTCTTCTGGAAGCCTCAATACTTCCATGATCGGCTGAATTCCCAACGGCTTCGTCAAAATCAGCCTGTCCCCAGGTTTAGCTCCGGAGATTGGGACGATTCCGTCAATTTCCGATAGAGCCGTGACAGCTCCTCCCAGTATGGGCCAGGGACAAACTATGGTCTGGCCACCAACAACTGGGGCTTTGATTGAACAGCAGAAGTCGCAAAAACCCTTCAACATTGTTGCTTGGATGTCCGGAGGCATGTCTTCCGGTACGCCGATCAAGGCAAGGACAGAAATTATGTCAAGTGCTCCTTTCGCGTAGACATCATTGGTTGAATTGCAGGCGGCGATTTGACCTTGAACGTAGGGATCGTCAACTATGGGAGTGAAGAAATCTGCAGTCGTCAGAGCGACAACTGTGTCAGATATTCGTATGATCGCAGCGTCGTCGCCGATGGAGCCGACTATCCTTTTGTCTTGAACTTCTCCAGCACCGGACTTGAGCAGAAGCTCCTGGAGCTTTTGCCTTGGTAGCTTACATTTTCACCCGGGGACAGGAGTCTTTGTCATGAGACGGTACGAGAGCTGTTTGTATCTTCTCATTTTTCTTTGGCTCTTTTTGCCTTTCCGAAAGGATAATTAAACCTGATTAATAAAACCAGACGCGAGCTGACGTGGTTGTCTAAGCCTTTCTTGGTGATTCTCTGTGG
>Ga0129298_10000431_pt1 | contig 16493 bp, 21 predicted proteins | sample I19B2metaG_FD_94707 | JGI IMG/M metagenome (GOLD analysis project Ga0129298, IMG submission 94707) | Lake sediment bacterial and archeal communities from Gulf of Boni, Indonesia to study Microbial Dark Matter (Phase II) - ​I19B2 metaG | ecosystem: Environmental > Aquatic > Freshwater > Lake >... | reverse complement strand
TCATATTTCCAATCAGGCGGCAAAATCCCCTTCTCCTTGTAATATTTTGCCAGGCGTCTCACCTTCGAACTCACCAATTGGATGGTGTGAACGTTCAGGTGATCGGAAGGATATCTCTCGGAGTGCCTCTTCATCCTGTCGACCTTCTTCATCAATTGCGTCAGGTCTTCTGCCTCCATCGCTTGTTCCTTTGCCTCCTTCAAGATGGCAGTGATTGACTTACCAGTGACTAATTTCACAGAGGGTATTCCATATCTGTCTCTAAGCTCAAGTCCTATCTGGCTCTTTGTCCTGCCTTCCCTTGCCAAGGATAAGGTCAGTCTTTCAACCTCAGCGGCGGGAAGCTGTACCCATTCCGGCTTCACTTTGGACATGGGCTTGCTTGAGCCGCTTCTTCCACGCCTGTGGCTATATAGACGCGCCATGGGGATTGGCGAAGGATTGACCACCGGTTTAAAAAGCTTCATTCAACTATGCGGCGGTTTTTCAACACAAATGAGCACAATGCCCTGACCGCCCTGGATCTGTGGGAGAGTCGATTCTTCTCCATGATGCTCAACTGAGCAAAAGTCCTAGAAATGCCTGAAGGGACGAATACCGGGTCAAAACCAAATCCTCCTTCTCCCCTTGCAAGCTTCGAGATGCTGCCCTCGACCTCTCCGATGAAGAGCTTAGGTCCGGAAAGAGTCGAACTAGAGCAGAGGGCCACACAGGACTTGAACATGGCCCTTCTGTCGCTGATGCCGCTCATCAGCTTGAGAAGCCCGGGAACTCCGATGGAAGAATACACGTATGATGAGTAGACTCCTGGAAATCCGTGAAGCGAATCGATGAAAAGGCCCGCATCCTCTACGAAAAGAGGCTGTTTGATGATCTGAAACGCGAGCAAAGCTGTCGTCCTGGCCACGTATTCAATCGAATCCGACTGGGGTTCATCCAGGTCAAGATCCTCAAAAGACAGTCTAAGACCGAACTCCTTGGCTATTCTCGTGGCTTCTCTGAACTTGGCCTTGTTACCGGTTACAAAGTGAATGGTCGGCAGTTCATGTACCCTATGTCTGTTCATGAGTGCCCCTCCTCCTGTATCTCCCCCTAGACCCTATCTCTTCAAGTCTCTGCAAGATGGACCTTGACTGATCGCCGCCCCGCTTAACATAGCCATCCACAAATCTCTGCCAATAGCTTTTCCCCGATTTCCCAAACATCGAATCGAGCGCCAATTTCATGACATTCAAGTCCTCAGCCAACTTCTCCGTTTCAGCCGTTATCTCTCCGAGTCCGAAGTCCAGGAATATCATGCTTTCCCCCCGGACCAAGATGTTGGATGGGGTGAGATCTCCATGTGATATTCTTACTCTATGTAGTCTGTTCACCATGCTCCCTGCCTTCTCCGCAATAGATTCGCGTTCTGTCGACAAGGCCTCCTTCAATGGGATGCCCTCTACATAGGACATGATTATCACTCCCGTAACAGGATTAACATGATAGATGACCGGTGTCGGAATCCCGGCCAGTTTGGCCTCATGCATTAGATTCGCCTCCTTGGCAGTTCTTGATCCAATTATCCTCTGGTTCAATTGCTCCAATCTATAGCCCTTTGACCTTCTAATCTTGGAGACGACTAGGAGATCCATCCATGTGCCGAGCCAGATCTCGGCCTCTGCCCCCAGATATAGTGAGCGGTTAGGCTCAAAACCTTCTGGGAATCTTGACATCGTCAATCCTCCATTTGTGCAAAACGTTGGACGATCCAACTGGAAGGATCTGGTTAGAAAGGAATTGTTCCAGTCCGGCCCATGCGATCATCACACCGTTGTCCTGATAAAATCTCTCATCGTAGTCCAAGAACTTCGCTCCCCTCTCCTCACACATTATCCTGCACATCTCCCTCAGCCTCTTGTTCGCACCTACGCCTCCAGTAAGTGTGAGTTCCTCCTTTCCCAAGAACGCCATCGCCCTTTCGGACGCTTCCAGCAACATCGAGAAGCAGATCTCTTGTATTGAAAGCGCCAAGTCCTCAAGCGGTTCTTTTTCAAGAAGGGACTCTGCCATCGTGAGTAGACCTGAGAACGAAACATTCATTCCTTTGACAATGTAGGGCAGATCGATCAGCCTCCTTCCTTTTGTCGCAAGCTCCTCCAGCTTTGGCCCCCCCGGGAATGCCAAGCCGACGTTCCTCGCAAAGGCGTCTAGGAGATTGCCCAAGGATATGTCCTCGGTCTCTCCAAATACAACATATCTCCCGTCGACCTCGGAGATCACTTGGGTGTTGCCGCCCGAGAGGTACAGGAAGACGGGGTCCTTCGCTCCCCCGAGCTTCATGGCTATTTCGAGGTGTGCTAGACAGTGATTAACCCCGACAAGTGGTTTCGAATGAGAGATTGCGATCGCCCTTGCCATTGTGGCACCCACTCTGAGGCATGGTCCCAAGCCAGGACCTTGGGAAAACGCAACCGCATCTATTTGGTCTAGAGATAGCCCCGATTCTCTCAGTGCCTCATTGATGACGTGAGGACCCACCGAATAGTGGTGTCTTGATGTTTCTCGAGGGTGAATCCCGCCCTTTTCTGGCTTGATGGTACTTCTTGAGTCCGCCAGTATCTTTGCATTTGAGTCTACAATGCCGATTCCGAACGTGTGAGCCGTTGACTCTATTCCGAGGGATATCAACTCAGGCGAACTCGGTATAGTGACAGCGCCCGCAGTAATATCTCTGTTTGCCTTCTCCGTAGAAGCCCATGAACGAGCCGCATCTGGGGCATCTCTTCCTCTTTGGCTTGAGCTGCTTTTTCCCCTGATCTACATCGTAATATCCCCAGACTCCCTTCTTCTCTTTCTCGCTCATTTCTTGACACCAGCCTTCGCTGCCTTAGCTTCGACTTTCTTCTTCTTCATTTCTTCTATTGCCGCCTTCCTTGCCTGAGGTTCCATGTTCGCCAAGATCACATGTTTGGGCTCGGATTTCCTCATCTCTTCCTCTGTCCCATAGATATGTGCCTCCCCTTCACTTGAATCGATCCCACTCTTTCCATGGATTCTCACCACCGCAACTCCATCGGGCTTGAAACCTCCGGCCGCAGCCAAGGCACTTCTAGTTTCCCAAATCGAAGGGGTAGGTTGCGAAGTCCGCCCGATCCTGAATCTGACCTTCTTCCTCCCCAGCAGCTTCATATCCGAAATGTCCAATATCCTAATCTCCATGGCGCCCAGCCTCTTTCCACGGGAAATTAAGGCTTTTGCCGAGAAGTGCGTGGTATCTGAGGGAATGACGCGAGAAGTTCTCGAATTCGCTTCTTGATCTCGGGTTGAATCCTTATCACGACCATTCCCTTGGCGGGTTGGCCATAGATCACCAGTGTGCCCTCTTCACTCACATCAATCGCAACGGCCGCAAGAAGATCCTCCTCTCCCTCGACGAGCACTAGGCTATTCGGACCCTCTGTCATGGCGGTCTTCAGCACTGACCAAGCCGCTGTGTTGATGTGACCAGCCGGATTTCTCAGGAAGAATTTCCTCCGAAAGCGCTCTGTTTCGAAATCTGCTTTCTTCCTCTGTATCCTCAGATCGATTATCGCTGCCTGAAATGAAACCTCTCCTTTGATCAGAGTCTGAGTGACTACGTCGCCCACGCTGAAAGAGATCCCTTCTGAACTGCCCAAGTATCTCTCTCTAAGAATTCGAACTGCCTCCTCGGGCCTCGCCTCGACCAGATCTCCGAGGGGGGCAGAGAGGATTTCCCTCTGGGACGGAGTAGGACGTAGATAGGATTCGTCTGACTCAATGAGCCTTGATGGCATATCGCCCTACCTTCTTGGCTCCTATCTGTCTTGCGATCGAAGAGCTCTCAGGATCGACCACAAAGACCACTCCGGACCAGTCGGTCGTGAAGCTGTTGGATCCGCAGTTCGGACAGGTCTGGTCATTCGTTATGAACTTACATTTCAGGCAGGCTTTTTCTCTCAAGTTGTCTCACCTGCCTTCTCAGCAACAGCCAATTTCCTGAGGTCGTGATCGATCCATTCCGCCTTGCCCAAGAAGGGTTGCCTCGTTGTGACACCTATCCTGTCGCCACCAGTAGCACCACCTATGGAGACGGCAGTCACTCTTAATCTGACCCAATCCCCGACTGAAAGTACCCTTGCGTTTTTCCTACCAGTCAATACAGCCTGCGCCTTGTTGAAGTCCACATAATCATCCATAACGGAGCTGACATGTAGCAGAGCCTCGAAGGGACCTATCCTCACGAAAGCGCCATATTCTTCTATCTCGACGACCCTACCAAGCATGACCTCTTGTACCTCAGGAACAAACGTCAGAACCTTGAACTTCGCTTTGTGATATGATCCCCCATCGCCCGGGGCCAGTTTCCCCTTATAATCGAAATCGAAGGAGACCACCCCTGCGACAAAGCCCAGATCATCGAAGACCACTCCTTCATATTTCTCGACGAGGAGCGACCTTATTGCCTCCTCTATAGGCTTCCCGTATAGTTCGGGGGGAATCCTGACTATGTCCTCCAAAGTGATAAGCTTAAACAATTTCCCTAAACTCCGCCCTTTTCATCTGTTCTTATCTTTTTCCCTGAATGGAATCCGTTCCCGATCTAGGGCGCGAAATGACTTTTCAACATAAAGGCTTATTGTCAATCATTATTCTTTTTCCCTTTGAGACGAAGATGACAATCATTCCCATTTTCTTGAGCTTACTCCTTAGAGAGGAGTCGGCAGTGGCCACTGCTGCATCCAGTCGCTGTGCCAATTTGATTATACTCTCGTCCTCTGGCAGGCCTCTTTCAGATCTCAGGCTCCTCAGGTTCATGGCAAAATCCAAGGCCTTCCGTGAAGCAATGGCCAAAAGAGGTTTGTTTCCACCCTGGAGCTTCCTCAGCTCACTTATGGTGCCCTCCGTCACTACTAGTTCGTAGCGGCCCTCGAGAGCATGTTGAATTCCTTTCACGAAATCCACGCGCTTCTGGAACGGGTATAGCAACGCACTCGTGTCCAGTATGACAGGTAGCTTCCTCGCTCTGCTCAAACTACTTTCCCGTATCCTATTAGCCTCCATCGCCTCTCGAAAAGCCTACTTACAGTTGCCCTCTGGCCAATCTGGGCAACTATCGGGATCTCCAGATTCAGTTCGGCTATCTTGCCCTTCTTCGAAGTGATAGTGCCCCTGCTTGTCCCAACTCCCACGTTCAGATTCAGCTTTTCTCCCACTGAAACTGGCTTGACCTCCTGAAGGCTTTCTGTCCCTAGCAGTTTTTCAAATAGCTCCAACTCAAGCCCGAGTGCCCTCACAACGGGAAGTGGATTGTCAGAAGGCGAGAGAATAGAACCAGAAAGCCTATCGTTCTTCGCAAGGGCTGGATCAAGAGACGTGCCGACTGCTATGAGCCCTCCTGCATTGGCCTCGTCCAATGAGGCACCATCGAACATAATGGAACCGACAGTGCTCTCCAAGAGCAGATTGGAGTAATTCGGACTCGTTCCCCTTAACCATCCCGGTGAGATGAGAATTCGATCCCCTAAGGAGAGTTTGCCACTTGTGATAGATCCCCCAACGACCCCGCCATTTATCTGCTCCAATGGAACCCCAGGCCTGTTCACATTGAACGACCTTATGATTGGCATCCTAAGCTGGGCATTCGGATCCCTCTTTGGATTCGGAAAATATTCCTCTAGGGCCCACATCAATATATCTATATTGAGACTTCTCTCGGCAGAAACCGGTATCACTGGGGACTGACCGTAACCTGCTTCAGAAAGAAATTGGGCTATCTGCTTCTGATTCTGGATCGCAGTTTCCCTGTCGACCAGGTCTACCTTGTTCTGAATGACCAGAATCTTCTCAAGGCCTAGGACTTTGGCTGCATAGAGATGTTCCCTTGTCTGTGGTTGAGGACAGTCCTCATTTGCGGCTATTATAAGGAGTGCGCCGTCCATTATTGCGGCTCCACTGAGCATGGTCGTCATTAGCACTTCGTGGCCTGGGGCATCGATGAATGAGATGCTCCTGACGAACTCACATGTATGTCCTTTTGGGCAGGTTGCTCGCGTAAAGTAATTGTAAGGGGGATCGCAGGTGTTGCACTTGTACACCGACATCATCGCGTAACCGAGCTTTATCGTTATGTTCCGAGCAATCTCTTTGCTATATCTACTCGTAAAGACTCCTGTCAGTGCTTTCACAAGGGAAGTCTTGCCGTGGTCGACATGGCCTAAGGTCCCTATGTTGATTTCTGGTTTTCTCAGCACCAATTCGATGAAGCCCGTCTTCACTTATAGAAAAGCCTTATCGTAGGTGTCCCGCCTCACTCGATATCGTCTGACTGTTTTCCGTCCAACCTTTCAGGAATGGCCTAGCCCAGCGTGTGTGAATGAAGTACCTATTCGATCTTGACTAGGTTCACTTGGCTGGTTTCTTCTGAGATTTGTTCTCCCCTTATCGTCGCCCGTATGAGTTCGCCCTTCTTGGCTCGCCTCGTTCCCGTTCCTCTCTTTAGCAGGATATGCCTCTTTGCCGGCCCATGAATTCCGCTCAGCATCGGAAGGCCCGATGTGTCTGATCCTCCTGTTATCTGAAGTCTCTCCCCGGGTCTCTTGATCGCAGAACCTTCTATTATGTCTCCTATCTTGCGTCCCAGAAGGGGTGTTGCGTCCGATCCTTCCAACACCAGATTCTCCATTTTCCCCGTTTTCTTATCCACCACGATATCGACTTTCATTCTTGCCGGCAATTTTCGCCTGACGCCGTCGTTGGGTATAGAAAAGTCTTACCTCATACTGCACTGGTAGGTTGCCTTGGACGGGAGGCAAGGACTTATCTGCACCAGAGGAAAGACGCCTTTGAGCAAGCGATGTCCCGATCATTAATGCAACGGTTGAAGGCAGTGAGGCGATCTTCATGAGCATACTGATTGTGGATTCGAGGAAGCAGCTCTTCATCGACGATCGCTTTATCCAGTCATCCCAAGGAGTCGTTTTGTCGGTTAACGAAGCACGGAAATACCAAGAACCGGTCCTCATCGCGGACCGCCCTTGGGAAAGCATGTGCATAGGCGGCTATAGCACAGTGATGGAGGAGAACGGACTTTACCGCCTGTGGTATGAGGCCTATGCTTCAGACTATAGGGAGGATTATGATGCGAAGCTATGCTATGCGTTTTCATACGATGGCATTCATTGGGAAAAACCTGCTCTAGGGCAATCTGAATTTCAAGGCTCAAGGGACAACAACATTGTGTTTGACGACTGCCATAATTTCGGCTATCATGGCGGAACTGTGTTTAAGGATCCAATAGCCAGCCCTGAGGAAAGATACAAGGTCCTCTACCAAGCCAGGGGAGGAACGCGATCGGATCAATCCAACGCCTGCATGCGAGGAATATACTCGAAAGACGGAATAAGATGGGTCAAGTACCCAGGCATTCTTGCAGATCACCTAAGCGATACTCAGACTGTTGTTCACTATGACGAGGATTCAGGCAGATACGTTGGTTACTTCCGAGTCTGGACAGAGAAGGGATATCGTGCCATAGGTCGCTCTGAGACGCCAGATTTCCTTTGTTGGCCCAGAGACCCAGAATTGATCTTGGCCCCGGATCAAAATGACCCTACAGACATCCACCTATACACGAACGGTTACAGATCCTATCGCGTGGCCCAAGATGCACATATCTTTGTGATCTCCAGCTTCCATGCGACAACAGATCTCGTTGATGTTCAGCTTGCCACAAGCCGTGATGGTATTTCGTGGCGTAGACCTGATCGCCGCCCCCTCATACGCCTTGGAGAGGAAGGGACTTGGGACAGCGGGCAGATCTATGTAGGTGCCGGAACCATAGATAAAGGCAGTGAGCTCTGGGTCTATTACACCGGATTCAGACATGGACACGGGGAGAACAGGCCGGATGTCATAAGTTACGAGGGAAAAATAGGAATAGCGAAAATTCGAAAGGACGGGTTCATGTCAGCCGAAGCTGGACCTCAGGGTGGCTTTGTCATGACCCCCCTCCTGAAGTTCTCCGGCAGCCATCTGGAATTGAATTACGATGCCGGAACAGAAGGAGAGGTTTCGGTTGAGCTGCTTGGCGAGGATCTCATTCCCATCAGGGCTTTCTCAGGGCCCGATTGTGATCCGCTTCACGGTGATTCAACCACCAAGACTGTGACATGGAAAGGCAATGACGACTTGGGCCATATTGCCGGAATACCCACGCACCTCCGCTTCAATATGAGAGATGCCAAGCTCTTCGCGTTCCACTTCTTCTGATCTTGCGTGCGGACTCACTTCAGGTATCCCCAATAGGGTTCCTTCTGTCTCTTTATCTTGGTTATTTCCTCGATGGCATCCAACATGTCTTGCGTGGCGAACTGGGACAGGTTCGTCTTTAGGGAAATCGCATCTGAAGCCCTGATCTCAACGTACAATGTCTCTCCTTCCTGCACATTTCTTCCCATGACGGCCTCCTTAATGGATATCGACACCTCATCCCCCTTCTTTGCCTCATTGACCGACTGATCCTGCAGCCTTATGGAGTCAATAGCTCCTATTCTTTCGCCACCTTCACTAATCAAGTTGGAACCTTGTCGCATCAATCCCTTTTCAACCCTTACCCCGAATATGGCTGGTTTGCTCCTCCTAAAGACAAAGCCTGGCATTATGAACAGCTTGGCGGGCGTGACCAACTTTGAGAAGAGCTCTTCAGCTGTAGCCTTCTCATAGCTAGTCTTCCAGGAGAAGTATTCATCCATCAGGCCGTATATGACCTTACCCGTCATTATCCTGACTCCCAAGTCTCTTGCCGCCTCCTCTGCCTCCCCTGTTACGTCTACGTTGAACGCAATTATCACCCTCTGAGTCATGTCTCCGGATGCCGTTGAGGCGCCAATGACATCCTTCTTGGTTACAGGACCTATATCCGCCATCCTCACCTTGATCGCCTTCGATTGAAGCTCAGGGACAATCGCCTCAAGCGCCCCCAACGTATCGGCCTTCAGGATTATGCCTTGGATTTCCGTCTTGAACAGGATGGAGGACACCTCTTGCGACAATTCCTCAATTGCTCTTCTCTGTTCCTCCAAAGTATTGCAGACTATTACGCTTGAGCCAGCCAGTGCGCCGGCTAGATCTGGGCCACTCAACTTTATTCCGCTGGAGGCCCTCATCTGTGCAACTGAATCAAACCTGTCCCTGGGGTCGCGTATTTCATCCAATGGCTTAGGAGAAAGAAGGGCCCGAACCTTTGTGACCGTTGGTCCGGTTAACGTTGTGAGTGCGATGGAATCGCCCACCTTGATGATGCCGTCATATACGATGACGTTTATCGTTGTGCCCAACCCAACATCCTCCGTTACCTCGAGGACTACGCCCTTGCCCCTGTTCGACTTTGTCTCCAAGGATTTCGTTTGGAAGGACTGAATCATTCCCGACATGACCGCGATCAGTTCCGCGATTCCCTCTCCCGTCTTAGCGCTGACAGGGACAACTGGATTCTTATCCTTGAAATCACTCAGAGAATAGAACAAATCCGTAGTTAGGCCAAGCTTGGATACCTGCCCTACGATATCATACAGCTTCTGCTCGAGCAATTTTCTTGTACCTGGTTCCTGCTCCTTGATTGCCTTTAGGAATGAAAGAGAACTGGACGGACGCCAACCTCTCGTGAGATCAATCTTGTTTGCCGCAATGACGAAAGGAGTCTTTCTTGACCTGAGTATCTCAATAGACTCTATGGTCTGGGGCATGACACCGGCCGTGATGTCTATTACAAGGATCGCAAAGTCTGCTATTGATCCCCCCCGTTTTCTCAAATTCATGAACGCTTCATGACCAGGTGTGTCAATTACCAATAGCCCCCCGATTTTCAGCCTTGAAGCCACTTCAATTCCCTCTATCTGGCCCACGACATCAACCAATGTGTCTAGTGGAAGATATGAGGCCCCAACGTGCTGGGTTTGGGACGGTTTCTACCGCTATCCCCCCGGCTTCCCTTTTGGCCACTAAGGTGCCTCTTATCTTATCCAGAAGGGACGTCTTGCCATGGTCCACATAGTCCCCAGACATGCAAGGTATGACCTAGAACCACGACTATGGGTTCCCTTAGGCGCAAATTATATCACCCCCCAAAACGGCCGAACTACGTCCGTCCGTTTAATAAACGTATTCTGAAATGGGACTCTTCCAGTCCTGTATCTCGTCCTTCCTGAAAAGTAGGGAGATCTCCTTTGTTGCGATCTCAACCGAATCGGAGCCGTGAATAAGGTTCTTTCCTGTGGATAGGGAATAATCTCCTCTGACCGTTCCAGGCTGTGCTTGCAGGAAATCGGTCGCACCGATCATATTCCTGACAACCTTCACACAATCGGGTCCCTCCAGAATAAATGCTACTATCGGACCTGTCATCATGAATTCTATAAGTTCATTGAAGAATTGCTTTCCCCTATGTACTGAGTAGAATTCCTCAAGCATCTGTTTGGATGGTCTAGTCATCTTCAGCCCGATCATCCTAAATCCTTTGTCCTCGAATCTGCGTATTACCTCGCCGATGAGCCCCCTGTAAACACAGTTCGGCTTAAGCAGCACCAGTGTCCTTTCCTCTTGGACCAACCTTCATCACCCACTTCATTCGCCTAGGATTCCTGCCCAACTCTAAAGCATTTTTCCTGCACTTCTTGCTGCAGAACCACGACATGGTGCCATCATTTCTCACGTAAAGGGTACCACTTCCCGGCTCCATCTTCGAACCACAGAATGAGCAATTCCTGAGAACAGGCATGTTCACCTGAGCCTCCTTGCTTCCCTTTCGGCTTCTCTTAGATAGATCAATTCTCCCACTCTGATTGGCCCTCTTACGTTTCTTAGGATGACCCTTCCCTTGTTCCTTCCGGTCTGAATCCTCACTCTAGCCTGTATTACCTCGCCCGTGGCTCCAGCTCTTCCAAGTACCTCCACGACCTCAGCGATGACGCCCTCCTCAGAGCTCAAGGTAGAAGTCACTCCTTTTGCTCTGTTGCGGTGCCGGACCTTAGCCTATCTACCTTATCGACCAGCTCCATCAGCTGCTTCTGGCTCTGCCCTGGATCCTCAATCGCCACACAAGAGGCAGGCACCATTAGACCAACGCTATTGCCCAACGTTTTCCTGTCTGGAACAACGATATAGGGGATCTTCCTATCGCGGCACAGCAAAGGCACGTGCAATACTATCTCGACTGGGTCGACATTCTCTGCAATGTACACCAATTTAGCGACTCCCCTTTCGACCGACTTGGTGGTCTCATTGGTGCCCTTTCTCACCTTTCCAGTCTGGGCCGCGAGCTTCAGCACATCAAGGGCCTCCGTCTGAAGGGCCTCAGGTACTTCATACTCAGCGGTCGTTATTTTTCCCATTCTTAAACACCTCGACCAAGCGGGCCGGATTGCCGTTCTAGTTAATATAAAGATTGTTCTCCAGACGAGATATTTAGCGTGCCCATCATGTCCTTTCTGAGCGTTTCCCAGAGCGCTCTAGCATAGATCTCAGCCTCGTCCTTCTCAGTCACTATTGTTCTGCCGGCCATGAACTCAGGCTTCAGGTATTTTCCCGGATCCTCGCCTTTGGGTTTGATTATTTCGCTTGGCACGTCCACCAAGGCCGCTTTCTTTTCCAGTCTGATCCTCAGGTTGGCCGGTGTGTAGATGCTTCGGTGGAATCCGATCCCTTGCTTGCAATGTCTTGATAGGTTGAAAGCCGGTGTCCCACGAATTCGATACACTTCGCTGGAACGCCTAACGCTGTCATTATGGTCCGTAGAATTCTGCCAAGCCATGAGTCCTGACATCGTATCTCTTGTTGTTCTTCTTTGAGATTCCGGTCATGTTCATGAGGCTCCTGATTGCAGCATAGGCTCTAGTCCTGTTTAATCGCACGACCTTTCTCTCATTGTTTCGGAACAGGGGAGACTCATCGGTTATCTTTTCTGCCGATGTTTTCTATGTGCCCCTTCTCCTTCCGCTAGGTAGAGCTTCAGATAATTCGCGGCCTCTTCGTTTATGAAAGTGTCAAAGTCGCAGTATTCTCCTCTTGCGAGTTCCGCCTCGACATGGACATGAGCCACGACCCTGTTTGCCTCGAGGTTCTGCCTTACGTGTCTATATCCGAGTTTTGCTAGATTTCCGATCCTGAAGCATCCTGTGGCGAGTATTACAATCAATGCTTTCTCCCTGATTGGAGCCACTTCAATTAGCTTCTCGATTTCCTCTCCGGAAGGGCCCTGTTCTTGCAGGTTGATCCGCGCATGCGAATTGTATTATTCCGCTCAGGAAGCCATCGTCCACAATATGCCTTCGAGCAGGTGCTTTCTGAGCCATTCTTGGCCCCAGGTCTCCTTGAAGTGACCGAAGGCAGTATAAAACACTCTTCCTTTGCCATACCTATGACACCAACAAAGAGCATAGTCATTATCTTCTCTCGTTCCCTTGCCAAGGTCAACTGACGAATTGTCTAGGCTCAACAACACATGAGTCTTATCCCTTTGCCAATTCCTGAATGTGTACACCTCCTCTTTTGTCACAAACTTCCTCGGCAGATGCCTTGTGGAGGGATGCGAGGGATCTTCGACTATGACCCTGACCTCTTGAGTCCAAGGGTGTCCATTGAAATAACCTCCAAGCATCTCTCCGTATTCCGGGAATTTGTAGAAGGTGACGGCCGCGTTGTGTACGCCAACAAAGGCATTTCCGTTCCTAACGAAATCCAATAAGGCGGTCTTCTGATCATCGCCCAAAGGCAGTTCGCCCTCTGTCGCGAATAGTATCGCGGAGAAATCCCGCAAGTTCGCTTCCGTAACGATTGAACAATCCTCCGTGGCGAGTGTATCATACATGCCAGAGACTTCGGCCAATTCCTTCATTGATCGGGAGGCGACTGCCAGGTAGTCATGTCGGAAAGTCACTGAATGCGTGAGCATGAGCAATCTCTTGTTCGTCATCTGATTTGGCTTCTACCCGAGCACGGGTAATTCAACGTTCGGATATTAACTTTGGGGGATGCAGAAAATCGTGCGCATTCTCGCAATGTCGATATTACCATTGGCCTGGTGCCTTCTGACTTAGATCTTGAACTCTTTCGGATTTTGGGTCCCAATAGAGAAAAAATCAGAAGGGGATGGCGTGTGTGATTATGTCGGCGCACACGAGCATACCAGATAATACTCGTATTTCATGCGCGGCTTTCGCAAGTTAGCAATGACGGACAAATCAGATCTAGAGAACTGGAGGTGGATCCTGCCTACCTGTTTCTCCGACATTCAGGTCCAGTCACACTCGGGGAATCTCTCGGTACGGTCAAGCCTTAACGCGCATGCCGTTTGGTCCAGAAGTCATTGGGGCGATAGGGATACTCGGTTAAGCAGCAATCAAGCGGAAACAGAAAGTGCACGAGGAAAAAGAAGTGAGAGGAGTGGCTTAACTCATCTCTCCAGAAGCTTTTCTAAATATGAACTTACCTCACTTCACCGATGGGCAAAGACTGCGCTAACCGAGTCTTCTTCGAGCTTCTCCAGTTTGACGAAGCCAAATCTGACGAACTGCGCCATTTCGCCCTTCCGATGCTGAAGCACGTTGCGCTCAGTTAGGCCCCTAGTGATTGTGGCATCTGACATGAGGACCTCGGTTTGGACGGCGAAGGATACGGGCACCCATTGTACTATCTTTACTCCTGCCTTCTCAACAAGTTCAAGAGGAGTCTCCAAGGCATTCGCTCGCGAAATTTCCTGCTCCAAGGAATCCACTCTCACGTTGAACAGTCCCATCAGCCTTATCTCATGTCCAACATCAAAAGAGAAAAGATCGAGTGAAGCCAAGTAGAGGTCAAGAACGCCATCCTTGATCTCTATTGGAACGCGTCTTTCGCCAAGATCCTTGTTGTCAGGGTGATTGGGCAATGGGATTTCCTTGATTGCCTCCTTCACCCCACTTATCCTTAGGATCACCGGGTTCTCAACGAAGAACAACCTAGGAGTGGCTCCATCTATCAGGGTCCTGTTCGCCGAATACAGGTTCTCCCATTTAAGAGTAGCCTCCACGGATTTTGTTCCCAAATCCAGCACAGCATTTCTTATCACCTCGGCCTTGATTCCCTTTCGAATCACTGACCTAACAGTTCCGAGCCTTGGATCATCGAACCCTGAGTATTCGCCGGCTTTCAGACCCTCCATCATCTTCGACTTGCTCAGTGAGTAGCCCTCAAGCTTCACCCTTCCTATGGTGACGGTCGTCGGCTTCTTCCATCCGAAGTGCTTGTACACGTATGATTGCCGGACATCATTCGTGAGATGTTCCTTCGCCCTTATCACATGCGTAATCTTCATGGCATGATCGTCGATTGCACATGCCCAGTTGTAAAGGGGCCAGACCCTGTACTTCTTCCCTACCCTTGGATGCGTGGTCTCATCTATCCTCAACGCCGGCCAGTCCCTGAGAGCAGGATTGGGATGAGTCAACTCAGTCTTCACTCTCACGACCGCCTCTCCCTGACGAATTTCCCCATCGAGCATTGCTTTCCAGAGTCTCATGTTTTCCTCCGGGCTCTGGTCTCTGTGTGGGCAAGGTCTTCCATTCTTCACAAGCTCGCTGAATTCTTCCCGAGGGCATCTGCACACATAGCCAGCCCCCATGGAGAGCAATTTCTCCGCGCCCGCATAGTATATGTGGAGCCTGTCGGACTGATAGTATATCTCATCTATTCCTATCCCGAGCCAATAGAGATCTCCAAGTATCCAATCATAGGCTTCAAGAAGTGGTGGCTTGACTGATGGTGAGGTGTCCTCAAACCTGAGAATGAACGTGCCATTGTATTTCTTCGCAAAGTGGTCACAGAGCAGGGCGGCCCTAGCATGTCCCAACGTTAGCGGACCATTTGGATTTGGGGCAAACCTCAGCACGAAACCTCGGATGCCAGGGTTTGGTTGGAGTTCGAGCTTATCCTGCACCTCCTTCTTCTCTATCTGCGTTGTTGGGACCTCACCCAGTTCAGAGAGTCTAGATGATATTTCATCCATGGACATCGAATTGACCTCTCTACACACATCGGCGACAATCTTGAGGATCTCTCCAGACCTTTGCTTGAGGTCTGGTCTCCTTGCTACCAGATGACCCATAACTATCCCTGGTGAGGTCTTTCCTCCGAACTTCGCAGCATTCTCAAGGGCCAAGTGCAGAATCAGTGCTCTGGTCTCACCATCACTCGACAAGAGATCCACCCTGCAAAATCAGGCCTGATTAGGATTCGTTGTATTATTAAATCATAGGTCGATTCGGGCGCAAAGACCCCGTATATCAATCTCCCGCCCAAATCCTTTTCTGAGGCATGACAGCCATGAAAGGCAACATGGAATTGAGACGAGAGAAGATAGTCAGAGCACTCAACGACGCCTTGGCGCCGCTCGACTACGCCAAAGCCTTCTATGAGGGAGGCGCTGTAGCGTTCAACAGGATCGACGAGTGGTCTGACTTGGATTTCTATGTGGTTGTGGATGACGACAAGGTGAATGATACTTTCGCTATCATTGAGAAGGCCCTTGAGTCCATTTCGCGGATTAGTCAGAAATGCGAGCGACAGAATCCAGAGTGGCCAGACATGTCGCAAGCCTTCTACAGATTGGAGGGCACGAGCGAATACCTTCTCATAGACCTAGTCGTCATCAAGCTGAGCAGCCCTGAAAAATTCCTCCAACCTGAGATCCATGGTAATGTCTTATTCCACTTCAATAAGTCCAATATGGTCAAGGCCCTTCCTTTTGATAAGGCTCATCTAGTGACCAAAATCCAGCGGGGGCTAGAGAGGCTCAGAGCGAGGTATAGCATGTTCAACAAGTTCGTACAAAAGGAGATAAACAGGGGAAACAAACTCGAGGCAATTGATCTGTACCACAACCTAACTCTCGCAATGCTCGTCGATGTTCTCAGGTTGAAGAACAACCCTTTCCACTGGGATTTCAGGATGCATTACATACACTACGAGCTGCCCCAAGAGGTAGTGAAGCGGCTCGAGCATTTGTATTTCGTTCGAGACGATGTAGATCTGAAGAGCAAATACGACGAGGCGACTCAGTGGCTCTGCGAACTACTTTCGGAAATCAGAGAAGATGATGTTCGAAAAATAATGGGAGCCACCGAGACGAAAAGCATACCTTGATCTTCTCTGGCCGGCAGCCAATGACATAGAGTCACACGTGAATGGACGTTACGAACATTGGAATGAAGAAGATTCTGGGGAAGCCTTCGCTGCCATATCCAGCCGCAACCCATGAACGATATGCTTTTAAGACATAGCCTTCTCGGCTTGCGGAAAGCATGACCGAGCCATTCTACTCTAGGGAGTCCCTGCTTAACTTAGCAGTTGAAATAGAGAAAAGTGCAGAGGCCTTCTATACAGCCTTGGCGGACAAGTTTGCACAGAGTGCCGAAACATTCAAGCAACTTGCCCAAGATGAGAAGGGACATGCCATAAGC
>Ga0129298_10000430_pt1 | contig 16506 bp, 13 predicted proteins | sample I19B2metaG_FD_94707 | JGI IMG/M metagenome (GOLD analysis project Ga0129298, IMG submission 94707) | Lake sediment bacterial and archeal communities from Gulf of Boni, Indonesia to study Microbial Dark Matter (Phase II) - ​I19B2 metaG | ecosystem: Environmental > Aquatic > Freshwater > Lake >... | reverse complement strand
GTTTATGGAGCCCAAGTTACATGACTCATATGGCAAGAGAGGAACCTCGCCGCATGGGTTGGTGCCCTCAATCATGCCGACATGAGGCGTCGGGTGCCTCCGGTTAATCTCGTCAATGAATATCAGGCCAGGATCACCCGTGCGCCAAGCCGATGTGACCACTAAATCGAAGACGTCTCTGGCTTTCAGCCGCTTCACAGTTTCTCCGTTGCGGGGATTGATGAGATCATAGTATCCGTCCTCTTCTACGGCATTCATGAACTCGTCGGTGACGCCGACGGAGATGTTGAAGTTGGCTAGAACGCCCTCCTTCTCCTTCGCCGTGATGAACTCGATGATGTCTGGATGATCCACGCGGAGGACCCCCATGTTCGCCCCTCTTCTTCTGCCGCCCTGCTTGATCACGTCGGTTGCTGCGTCAAAGATCCTCATGAAGGAGACGGGGCCGCTGGCTACGCCCATTGTAGACTTCACAACATCTCCGCGAGGCCTAAGGTTCGTAAAGGAGAAGCCGGTGCCACCGCCCGACTTATGGATTAACGCCATATGCTTCAAGGCGTCAAATATGTCTTCGATGGAGTCTCGGACTGGGAGGACAAAGCACGCCGAGAGCTGTCCGATGTCTGTGCCCGCATTCATGAGCGTCGGAGAATTGGGAAGAAACTCGAGGTTTGCCATGACTCTGTAGAACTCGTCTTCAACGCTCTCGAGATCCGCATCCTTGTCGTACAACATGTCCGGAGCAGCGACTGCCTTGGATATTCTGCGAAACATTTCAGACGGAGTTTCTATGACTCTTCCTTGATCATCTTTCCGCAGGTATCTCCTCTCGAGCACGCTTATGGCGTTAAGGGATAGCTTCAGGTCATCCGTTACGCCCAACATCTTCTTCTTCTCTCTGATCTCAGTTCTCTTTTCCCGATAAAGGATGTACGCCTTGGCTACTTCGGCGAATCCATTTCTGATGAGGACTCTCTCAACAGTGTTCTGAACGTCTTCCACGCTCGGGACTCTATCCTTGAAGCCTTCCTCAATAGTAGCAACGACCTGCGTCGAGAGCTTCTGAGCTGACTCTCCGTCGCCTATTGCAGAGGCTTGGAAAGCCTTATGGATGGCGCGAGTGATCTTGTCTGGATCGAATTCGACGACTCTTCCGTCTCTCTTTCGAATATGAGAAACCAATCTCTATCTTGTCTCCCAACGTAATCTAGAGTTTCCCCAAAATTAAACATTATGTGGGGTAATGCATCTGAAAGGGGATTTGGGCATATGGTTGATAGGTTCACAAGATATTTAGGCAAGGAACAACGAGAAAAGTTTATAACTTCCCTTACGCCTATCCAGAACACCATGACTGGGCTGTGCAACCTCTTGGGCCGTTATGCTTGTTAGGTTGTGGTGGCATTGCCTGATCCGAAGAAATGTTCTCCAGACTGCCAGAGATTCCGGTGCGGAAAGAACCTCCTTCAGTTTCGGGGTAAAGCCGTTTGGTGCCGATGGACCGACGAGCCGTGCAACCCAGCGAACTGCAACTATCCCGTATGCATGACAAGACGTCTACTACCGAACGGCTTATGCGGAGAAACCATCAGACGAAAGACGGTTGAAAAGATGCCTGAACAGGACATCGTGCAGACTGTGAAGGTAAGGGGAAAGACCTACAGGAAGATCGGCGAGAAAGAGATCTTCTAGGCAGAAGTATTGCACAAGTTTGATAGACCCAATGAGACTATTTCCTGATAGCCTTAGGTCTTTCTGTTAACAAGATAGACCCCAGATAATATGAGGGCAAGTCCTAGGATCGACTGCAGCTCTATGACTTCCCCCAGAAATAGCCATCCGAAGACTAGGGCAACCATTGGGATAGCAAAACTCGAGGCTGAGACAACCGTGGCTTCCTCCTCCTTCAATAGGAGAACCCAAAGGGTCAACGCAATGGCCGAGGCGAAGACTGACATGTAAAGGACTATCAGAACGTACGTGCCAGTCATAATGAAGTGGAAACCCTCAAACATTAGGGCTAATGTGGACAGGATAATCACGCCGACAGCGAACTGAACCACGTTCGTGACGACCGGGCCCACATGGCTTAGAGCCTTTTTATAGTACACTATCGTAACAGCCCAGAAGAAGGCGCCTAGGAGAAGAAACGCCAGCGGCTGAGATAGCAACGTAGATGAGAGGACCCCTTCAAGGTATAGGACTAAGACCCCAACGAAGCCCATAAGCACCCCCATCAGCCTTGCTATGCTTGGCTTCTCCTTCAGAAATGGCACAGCGAGACAGAATACAAACAGTGGCTGAGTATACGTCAGGACTGCACTGATTCCAGACTTCTCGTAGACTAGGCCGATGTTGGTGGACAGTATACTGGCACTGTTAATCAAGCTGAGCACCAGAAGCCTCCTCCAAGTATCTCTGTCTCGTGGGATCATCTTTGGACTATACATTAGAGCTGGGGATAAGGCAAGCAAAGCAAAGAGAAACCTATGCATCACAAAGTTCAATGGCCCGGTAACTCTGAGTCCGCTCTTCATAACGATCCAGTTCGACCCCCAGATGACGACGATAAGCACGAAGAGAAGCCAGTTTCGAAGCCTCTTCAAACCGCTCAGTCTCCGGAAGAATTGATTAGAAGAGCTTGAGGTCATATAAAACTTGCAGTATTCGGCGGTGTGGTGGTCTTATGCTCGCATTGGTCACGTCGAAACGTTAACCGGAGCGTGCGGGCGGTCGATTCCCGGAAGCCTCGAAGGCACAACAGAAGCCTAGAGACTTATGACGCGTCAAGCGCCTTCTAGCTGGTCCTTGGCGTGGTGAGGTCAGATATATCAACGCTATGGTCGTAGATGCGGCCAATCAGGGATATCACTGAGATTAGATGCTGCGCTGTCTCTACCGGCAACGAGTTGGATGCTGATTCGACCTTCCGACACATATCTTCGACGTTACCTTTCTTGTCACGAACTGTTTCGGCTATGGAAATGCTGCGGGACAGGAAAGCGGCTAGAGCGTCTGTGTAGGATTCATACACGACCTTGTGAAGGTCTGAAAGGGACTGTGCGACTCCTCCATCTGGTTTGGCGCCGTTCAACCGAAGCGCATACTCGGCGATCTCTGAGGATTGGTCGCCAACGGATTCGACTAGGCTTGCTGTTAGACGGTAGTCCAAGCAGTCTATGGGGTAGACTCCCAGTTTCTCGCTGAGATCAGGGTTTTGAATCACCGTTCTCAGAATACGCACGAGAAGGAAGTACAAGCGATCGACCTCATTATCTCTAGCCACCACGCTCCCCGCAAGTTGCGCATCGCCCTCGATCAACGCGGTGATAGCGTCGCGATACATCCCAGAAGCGATCAAGTGTTCGCGTCGGAGAATCTTCTCCGGCGGCAGGGCGGAAGGCTCCAGCAGACACTGCAGAACAATCTTGGCATAGTCCTCCTCGATGATCTCTAAGCCGATGAGGCGGCGGGACGCCTCTTTAACGATTTCCCTCTGCTCCATTGATATCCTGTCCTTGACTTCAACTCGGATGATATCGTATCCAAGAAGGTACTTTCCGATGATCTCCCGGCTTAGGTGTTCGCTCGGTTTCACCGTTATGGTTTGAGGCGTTGGCTCCAGATCATAACGCGGATCAATGACCAGGCGCCCGTCCGGGGTTACAGAGGTCGAGACGACGGAACCTTGGGCTACACCGTTCCTTAATGCCCAGTCTTTGGGGAGGGTGACGAAGAAGGTTCCGCCCCTTGTCTTTTGGACTCTACGGAGTTCCATACGGACCCCTTCAAAAGCATAATCCTATGAGCAAGATAAAAAGGCTATTGGAAAAGTATGAACAAGTATTTACTTTCCCAAAGCTCGGATCACTCCGCGCGCAAACATCCTTCACGGCTGAAAAATCGTTAAATCAGAGGAAGCAGAAGAATCTTACTGACGGCCACACTAGAAGGAAGCGCATTGGAACGGGACGCTGAGCTACGAAGGGCGGTCTCTCTAGCGATTGACTCAGGATACCAGATTAGCCGAGAAGCCTTCGAGATGCTGAGGGAAGCATCGCAGTCAGTAGATCCAACTCTCGTAATCAAGAGTGCCATGGAAGACGCCGACAGGCTCCCAGAAAGGCCTCTTTTCATAAACCGAGAACTCATAGAGAAGAAGATCAGCAAGCTTTACCCATCCAAGGGCCTTCCAGCGTCGATTGAAGAGACTGGCAAGACCCTTTTCCGACCGTATGCTAAGGATGTCGATGCCGATCTGAAGGTGCTGGACGATCCCACTGACAAGATAAGCGCAACCGGATCACTTGAGGACTATATAGAATATTTTCAGGATCGGTTCAGAAGACTAAGGCGGATCTTGAACAATAGGCTCGACGTAAAGGACGCGTGCACCATAGCCGAAGCGACCAAAACAGCTAGCGGTTCCAAGCTCAAGATCATCTGCATGATCTGTGAGAAGCGGGAGTCCAAGAGGGGAATCTTCCTTCAAGTCGAGGATCTGGAAGGCAATGCAACAGTTTTTATCCCCTCCGATAAGCGTGAGCTCTTTCAGAAGGCTCAGAGGCTGGTTTCGGATCAAGTCATTTGCATATGTGGTGTGAAGGGCAGAAGCAACCTCTTGGTTGCCGAAGACCTCATCTTCCCGGACGTCCCTATGAGAAAGCCCAACCTGGCTCCTCTTCCTGTCTACGCCGCGCTCTTGTCAGACTTACACGTGGGCAGCAAAATGTTCATGCGGAAAACGTTTCGGCGCTTCATACATTGGCTGCGGGGCGAGGTTGGCGATGCGCACCTCAGGCAAATAGCAAGCCATGTGAAATACCTGATAATAGCGGGCGACATAGTGGATGGCGTCGGGGTATATCCAGAGCAGATCAGAGAACTGGCAATAAAGGACATCTACGCGCAGTACCAAGCGGCAGCAGAACTCATTGAACAGGTTCCAGAGTACATGGAGGTCATCATACTACCTGGTAACCACGACGCATGCCGAAGGGCTCTGCCGCAACCCGCAATCTCCAAGGAGTACGCCGAACCGCTTTACGATTCTAGGGAGATTCACTCCGTGGGAAGCCCATCATCATTGAACTTGCATGGAGTGAACGTGCTTGTGGGCCACGGTCGAAGTCTGGACGACATAGTCTCCACCGTTCCGAGGATGAGTTTTCAGGCACCGGACGAGGCGATGAAGTTCCTCTTGCAGTGCAGACACTTGGCGCCGACTTATGGGTTGAGGGCTCTCATAGCGCCCGACAAGGAGGATCACCTGGTCATCGAAAGGGTCCCAGATATATTCCACGCGGGGCACGTTCACATGATGAGCTACAGCAACTACCGGGGAACACTGGTGGTAAACTCAGGAGCGTGGCAGAGGCAGACAGAGTATCAGAGGGAGATGGGACACACTCCCAACCCTGGGATAGCACCCATCGTGAATCTTGAGAATCTGCAGGTTTTCCCGATAGACTTCGTGTCGACACCTAAGGGAGGACAATAGGGTCTCGCGTCTTCGCGGAGGGGGTCGCCTGGGTCACACCTTTGCGGATGCGGTTAAGTACCGAGGGCTGTAATCCACCATGGGCTTGAACCTTTCGTCCTCCAAGAAGATCTCTTTGACTACCCTGTAAGGAATCCCCAAGCTAGTTTTTTTTGTCCGACCGTATCGTCCCAAACTTATCACACGCGAGTTCAGGAGCCCGATGACATCTAGCTCATTTATGAGCCCGCTCACCCGCCTCTGCGTAAGGGGGGCAATGCCGAACTCTTGGCAGATCTCGCAGTAAAGGTTGTAAATATCTCCTGTAATCGAACGGTCGATATTAGACCTGTTGAAGAGATAGACACTTAGCAGCACTAGTTTAGAATGTGCAGGGAGACTCTTCAGTGTCTCCACGACGCGGTCGTGTTCGATCCGCCTCTGGGCGCGCCGTACATGATCCTCAGATATGAAGGCATCACCTCTTCTCTCGGCCAGTTCACCTGCGACTCGCAACAGGTCCAAAGCTCGTCGAGCATCCCCATGCTCGGCAGCAGCAAGTGCGGCGCAGAGTTTGATGGCGCCTTCGGTCAGGACATTGGGTTGGAAGCCTATGTCAACCCGAGCTTGCAGGATATCCTGAAGCTCATCTGCGTTGTAGGGTCTGAAGACGATCTCCTCCTCGCTCAGCGTGCTGAGGACCCTTGGGTCGAGCATCTCCTTGAACCTCAGATCGTTGGAGACCCCTAGGATCGTAACCTTACTTCGATGTAGAGTCCCGTTTATCCTAGTCAACTCGTATAAGAGAGAGTCTCCTCGGCTTCTGACAATCAAGTCAATCTCGTCTAGGGCCACGATAAGAAGGGTACTCTTAGAGTCCAAGCCCGCCCTAAACCTATCGAAGACCTCCCCCACAGCCAAACCGGTAAAGGGAACTTTGATGTCAAGGGTAGAACAAAGAGTAGAGAACACTCTATACTCAGTGCCAGCCACCCGGCAGTTTATGAAACACACCTTGAGGGAAGAGCCAAGTTCGTCCGCCTTCTGGGCCAGTTTGCTTAAGACGTATTTCATGACCGCCGTCTTCCCCGTTCCCGTTTTTCCGTAGATTAGAGCGTTAGAGCAGAGAGAGCCCCTCAAAGCGGGGGCCAGAACCTCGCCCAAGTATCGGATGTGATCCTCGCGGTGAGGCAGGCTGGTTGGCATATAGTCATGCCTCAGCGCTTCCCTATTCTTGAAGATGGTGGACCCCCTCAGGAAGTTGTCAAAGACATTTTCCAGGATATTCCTCTGTCCACCCATCGCGCATCATCTCAGGCTAACTCCAAGTCTGCGCGGCTTGGTTCGAGCTTCTCAGCAGATAAGGCCTCCCGTACAAAATAGTAGACAATCTGCGAAACTGCATCGAATTGCGGTGCAGGCGCACCCCCTTCTTTCCATTCGAGAGAAGAGATGACTAGGTTCACTAGCTGAGGGAAGTGGTCTGAGTGTCTGTTGAGTTTGTAGGGCTTGGGAGAGGTACGAAAACTATATGTTCACGGGCGCCGAACTTCCAGTGGAAAAACAGGGGTCTGTCCCTACTTAGCATGCGACCTAGTGGAACCCCGAAATGGTGGAATTCGCGAGATGAGGAAGGGACGAAGAGTCGCTTCTTCCGTGAACATAGCGGTCCACTGAGACCACCCATGCAGCTGATTGTCCACCGTGTGAAACAAAAGGTGAAAATTGCGCCGCTGCTGTCCTATTTGAGCCTAGAACCTTCAGAAAATTGTCTTTTTTGATACCATGGGTTTGTGAAATGCTCACCCCTCGCTTTCCTCTGGAAGCCGAAACCGCGCAAGCGTTTGGTCTGGCTTCCCACAATATCTACTTGGTGAAAACTGTTAAATGGAAGCGGTGCGAACTTTTCCCATTTTAGGATTTCCTCCCTTTTCCTTCCCCCGCTGGTACACCTCCTTCACCAAATTACTTATAACTTGTGAACTGTAAAGCTGTTAAGCACGCGCACAACCGTGATGTGGTGGTTTCTCCGGTGCCAGCGAGGAAGATGCGGGTCGACGTCTTCGATGAATCGGGAAACCGATACACGATCACCTTGGAGGGGAGTGTGACAAGAAAGAGTGCCCTTCGGATCCTTGACATAGTCGAACTGCTTGGCGGCATGCCTGGGGTGGGGCCTGACGGGCGATACAATCAAGAGCTCTCCAAGTTTGATAGAGTACGCGTTGTCGTCGAGAGGCGCTTCCCATTGGCATGGTTCGCGGCTAAGGAGATCAAGTCCGCTTACGAGAAGGAGATTAGTGAGAAGATCGGGCTTAGCACAGTCTCCACGTACCTGTCGAGGCTTGCCGACAAAGGCGCGCTTATGGAGGTGAAGAACTCGAACAAGGTCCTCTATAGGCTTGTGGCGAAGGACATGGGAGAACTAGCAAGGAGTCCGGGAACCTAGCTCCCAGAACTCTGTTCTTTCAGAATGTTCATCATCTCTTTTTTGAGTCGGTAGCGGTAAGGCATGTCGCTTGTTGCCCTCTCCACATAGCCACTGGCAAAAAGCTTCTTCATCAGACGCGCCGTGTGCTCCCTCGTCAGTCCGATGCGCTCTCTGATCTGCGGTGCCGTCTTCTCGCCCTCAGCGGCCAAGAGCTCTACAATCCTCAACTCGGTGAGTGTCAGCGAGGCGAGAGCCTTCTCCCTTCTTATCGGAACGGCTGACTCTCCCGGCTCCCCAGCGAATGAGGTCTCAAGTCTAGCCGATTCGAGCCTGCCGATTCTCTCCACGGTATCGGCCCCCTGCGAGACCAGGGTGTCCAGTCTGGCTCCTAGAGCTTCATGGCTACCAAGGAGGTGCTCGTCCGTCTTGGATAGGTCCGCCAACCGGGCTCTAATGCTTCCGACCTCGGACTTGAGGTCGTCTATAGCTCGGAGGCTCTCGGTCCAGGCCCTCTGATCTTTGTCCTCGAGGTTTTTGACCCTCTGGCCTTGGTCCTTGAGGTCGCTGTTGATACTTAGAATGACATCATCTAGCACTCTCTTCGCTTCTAGGTATTGTCTGGATCCCTGTCTAAGCTTTTTGTAAGACAGGAACACGATGCCAGACGCGAGGACAGAGAGCAGAACATAGACCACCAACAGAAACTCGGTCATGAGCAACCCCCATCGTGATATCACAGGTCACGCATCACACGTCATGATATCGATATCACAGATCTGTTATAAGTCTTTCCCTTGGCTTAAAGGCACGGTCTGGCTCTTTCCGGGAATGGGCTTCGTTTCTATGATTCGGCCGTCCTTTGCTCGCGGCGGTTCACGGAGCTTCGTTGGGTGCGTGACGGGGCATATTGTGATATGTGATGTCACGTCCTGGTCGACAGTGCTTTGGCGCTAGACAGCCCCTTCAGTCCCCTTTCTATCTCCTTCTGGAGCATGTTCAGGATCCTCAGGTGTTCATTACTGGTTCTCTTGGCTCTCCACACCCCCTTGTAGGCCTCGGTGTAATTGCGTATCTTGTCAGCGATTTCGACATAGGGCTCAAGGCGAGGGCTATCGAAAACCCCTAGGTATCCCAGCAATATCAGGGTGTAGATCGACCTAATCGTGTTCCTTCGCGCTTGGGCCAGTGTACGGTTAAAGGCGCCCCGGCTTACACCGGACTTCATAAGTCTAAGTTTGGCCTTCCTGTCGTATATGACAGGCTTTCCGCTTATTTTTTCCGCCAGAATATCTATCAGAAACGTTTCTAATTGTATTTTTGTCAGATGGCTACTTTTCAGCAGTGTTATCACAATTGGGTCCATGAACAGGCTGGTCAGCCATGCCTGCACATCGGATTTAGGGGTAGCATCATTCAATTCAACCGACACCTAATCTGGATACAGCTTTATATACGAGGACCGGAAGGGTCGGGGTCGCCGTTTGCATACTATTATGAGGCGATACGAGTAAAACCTTTTCGGTGCGGTGGAACAAGCGACTTTTTGGCTTTATTTGGGTTGATGTCCAAGAATCTCGTATATCTCGTTTTGGGAATCCTCAGACGAGGACGATGGCGCTTCTATTCTGTGCTCAGGCGTGTCGGCCTGAGCTTACGGTCAGCTCCTCCTGGGCTACGACTGGCCTCAGAGATAGGGCGTGCGGGAGGGCTTCCGGTCTGAAGTCTCGTGATGTTACATGTGATGTCTCTCGTAGCACAGGTCGTGAGGCGGATGTGATTTCGAGGAACCACACTCTTCGGATCGACTGGGAGTCGAGGTCATCCTGCAAAACCTTAAGAGCAGTATGTTGTCATAGATAACGGGTTGGTCAGAAATGGGTAGGAGACGTAGAAAGGTAGTCCGAATCCCGAAGAAGAAGCTGCCAAAGGTGTTCCTCTGTCCCAAGTGTGGGAAGGAAACGCTGAGGGTCGAGATGGTCGTGAAGGAGGGGAAGGCGATTTTGAGGTGTAGCAGCTGCGCTCTGATCCAGGAGACTCAGACCAAGCCGTCCTTCCAGGAGATTGACATCTACTGCAGTTTTATTGACAACTTCTACGCCAAAGTATAGAGCAACTGAGAGGGGGCCCTAATGGCTGGGAGAGTTGAGAAGTACCTGCTCGAGAAAGTCACCGAGGTTGGAGCAGTACATGTTACGCTCATCGATCCAGAGGAGGAGACCCCCAGGTCTGCCTCTTTCCTAGCTTCTGAAAGTGAGGCGAGCCAGTCTTCGGCAATCATGGTCGGTGGTTCTACGGTCGTGTCATCAGGCCACCTCGACGCCGTCATCAAGGCAATCAAGAAGCGCGTGGAGGTACCTGTCATACTATTCCCGAACAACATAACTGGCGTCAGCAAATACGCCGACGCCATATGGTTCATGTCTCTACTCAATTCAGCCGACCCCTACTTCATATCAGGGGCACAAGTACTGGCTGCTCCCCTCGTTAAGAAGCTCGGCCTAGAAGCCATCCCCCTGGGATACCTGATCGTGGGAGAGGGCGGTGCCGCCGGCGTCATCGGAAGGGCTTCTCCTATACCTTACAATAAACCTGAGCTGGCAGTTGCTCATGCCTTGGCGGCTCAGTACATGGGCATGCGGTTTGTGTACCTAGAAGCCGGCTCAGGCGCTGGCAGGCCGGTACCGACCCATATGGTTCAGATGGTAAAACAGATGACCGATGTAATGCTAGTAGTGGGAGGCGGGATAAGAGCCGGTTCCCAGGCAAAGGAGATCGCGAGCGCGGGATGCGACATAATTGTTACCGGCACCGCACTAGAAGAGAGCGCAAAAGGCTCAGTGAGAGATAAGATCCGCGAGATGGTGGAAGGTATAAAAGAAGGTGTGAGCACTAGATACAGGCACTAGACTGGGGATCGGTCATGACCACGTTTGAGCATTACTTCTCGTCGCTGAAAAGGGCTCTCGGACGGGATGATCTTTATAGTATCTGGCCAGACTTCGAGCCTGAATACGACGAACGAGAGTACGCTTGGACGAATCTTAGAGGCTTGGGGGAAACGTTGCTCCTCAACTGCGGCCAATGCGACGGACCGTCCGACATGAGACACACCCAATGCAAGGCTTGTGCTGACAAAAGAAAGGAGATAGCTAAGAAAACCTACCAGAAAACTGTCGGCCGCCCCATTGAAAAATGGCCAACTATAATTCTGTGCCGGATTCATACAGAGTAGGACTCGCGTCTCAAGGGAGAAGCGTTTGATACAAAGTGCAAGCAGAGAGTACCAAGAGTATTTTGCCAACTTAGAGAAGTCCTTGGAGACGATTCATGACATCTCGAAAGAGGCGAGAAGGAAGGGCCTAGATCCAAAGCCTTTTCCGGAGATTGAGGTCGCTGACGACTTAGCAGGGCTTGTTGAAGGGTTTCTGGGTCTCTCGAGGCTTGCTGATCGGATACGGGAACTCTCTGACAAGATGTCCCGGGAGAATGCTGCCTTCAAGATAGCCGAAGAGATTGTTTATGGGCGGTTCGGCCGCCTCAGCGAAGAGGAAGCCGCAGGTCAAGCCATCAGAACTGCTCTAGCCATCCTCACAGAAGGGGTCACAGCAGCAGTCTACTCTGAAGGCATCGCGAGAGTATCAATCAAATCAAACCTCGACGGGTCCAGGTATCTGGCAATATACTTCGCGGGCCCGATAAGGTCGGCAGGGGGCACTGAGACGGCGTTGACGCCGGTGGTCGCGGATTTCGTGCGCCGCCTTTTGGGTCTGGATCGTTACAAGCCGACTGAGGAGGAGGTGGGGAGGTTCATCGAGGAACTGAGGCTTTATGAACGTGAGGTCGGTCGGTTCCAGTACCGAGTCTCGGATGAGGAGCTGAGGAGAGCCCTTCAGTACCTGCCGGTTGAGATAACTGGAACGCCGTCCGATCGGATCGAGGTCTCGTCCTTCCGTAACTTGCCCCGCATCGAGACAAACTATCTACGTGGCGGCGCTCTCCGCGTTGTAAACGATGGGATCGTGGGGCGTTCGGCCAAAGTACTAGCTGTGGTTGAGGGTCTCGGGATCCAAGGATGGGAGTGGCTCAAGGATATCCGGGAGACGGTCAGGAAGAAGAAGTCAGGTTTCATGGAGGATGTGCCCGCTGGCCGCCCGATCCTTTGTTTTCCCTCTAGAAGAGGCGGCTTCAGGCTTCGTTATGGAAGAGCCAGAAACACCGGCTTGTCGGCAGTCGCCGTTCATCCTCTGACAATGGAGACCCTGCAGAACTTCCTCGCCGGGGGGACGCAGCTGAAGATAGAGACGCCGGGCAAATCGGGAGTCGTCCTCGCAGTAGACACGGTGGAGACGCCGATCGTGCGGCTAAAGGACGGTTCGGTCGTCCGAGTCTCCCACCATAACATCGACCTCGTAAAGAACGAGATCGACAAGATCCTCTTCCTCGGTGACCTCCTAGTCAGTTTCGGCGACTTCCTGTACAACAGCAAGAACCTCCTGCCATCAGGCTATACCGAGGAATGGTGGTGTGAGGAGACGCGCGACGCCGTCGCACGAGGCTTCAACGGAAGCATAGATGAAGCCGCCGCAGGAGCCTCGGTTCCAGCCGCTTCCCTAGAGGGCTACCTGCGTGATCCTTTCACGAACAAACCCTCGGCCAAAGAAGCATTCAGGCTGAGCCAAAATCTGAGGATTCCGCTTCATCCGCTTTACACCTACTTCTGGTCCAGCATTTCCTCGCAGGAGCTTAAGATACTTCATTCGTGGCTCCTTTTCTCGCAGGTCAAGGCGGAGAATGGAAATGTAACAGAGGTCAGGGGACCGATGGAGGGAACTGTGAAGGGTTTGTTGGAGAGAATCTGCATTCCCCACAGAGTATCCGAGGAATGGGTCGTTATTGAGGGGGATGAGGCACATGCCTTCGCTTTCACCCTCGGTTTCCAAGACTCCAAGAGGGAAATACTGGAAGATAGAGCCGTTCTTGAGAACCTGACCCGACTTAGTGCGATCGGAATCAGAGATAAGGCTCCGTCCTTTATTGGGGCACGAGTTGGACGCCCGGAAAAAGCGAGCAGACGGGAGATGGAACCTGTTGTGCATGTGCTTTTCCCAGTCGGTTTGAATGGTGGACCTCAAAGGGATTTGATGAAGGCTTATGAAAAAGGTGTGGTTCAAGTTGAAGTGGTCAAGTGGTCATGTCCAAAATGCGGGGCAACACTATTCAACCCGCTTTGCCCAGAATGCAGATCTGAGGCAATCCTGAAGCTGACATGCCCTAGGTGTGGGAGAAGCCTAGAGAGGAACGTGTGCCCGCTCTGCAAGGTCGAGGCGAAAGGTTTCCAGAACCAGTCAGTTCCTTTGAGAGATCTAGTTGACAGAGCCCGGGAAAGGATTGGGTTCAATCCTAAGCAGATTAGAGGCGTGAAGGGCTTGACAAACAAAACGAAAACGCCAGAGCCCATCGATAAGGGGGTTCTGAGGGCTAAATATGACCTTTCAATCTACAAAGATGGGACAATACGCTTCGACGCGACCAACGCGCCACTAACCCATTTCAAGCCTTCAGAGGTTCACGTCCCGCTAAAGAGGCTCCAAGAGCTAGGATACCACTGCGATCACATGGGGAACCCGCTCGTCAACTCCGAACAGGTATGCGAGCTTAAGCTTCAGGACATAATCATACCGTGGAGAAGCGCAAGATACCTAGTCCAAGTAGCCGGTTTCGTGGACGATCTTCTCGAGAAGACCTATGGGCTTGCTCATTTCTACAACATCAGCCAGCCAGAAGACTTGGTCGGCCACCTTGTTATTGGTTTGGCACCTCACACCTGTGCAGGCATCCTTGGAAGGATAGTCGGCTTCACTAGGTTAAGAGTCTGTTTTGCACATCCGCTTTGGCATTCAGCCAAACGTAGAGATTGCGACGGAGACGAGGACAGCATTATGTTAGCCCTCGACGCCTTCTTGAACTTCTCGAGGGAGTACCTGCCAGATCAGATCGGCGGAACCATGGACGCGCCGCTGTTCATCATCCATGCGATCAACCCGGAGGAGGTTCAGAGGCAGGCTCACGAGTTGGACGTCGCCTGCAAGTATCCGCTGACCTTCTATGAGAGCACTCTGAGAAGGGCTGATTCTAGGGAAGTTGTCGGCCTAGTTGATATGGTTAAGCATAGACTTGGGTCAGAAGCGCAACTTCAAGGCTTCGGGTTCACTGTTCCGACTTCGGACATCAATGCCTGCAACAGCGAGAGTGTCTACAAGACTCTGAGGCGGATGACGGATAAACTCAAGGCTCAGTTAAGGCTGGCTGAACAAATCGTGGCAGTGGATGCTCGGCGCGTTGCAGAGATAGTGTTGACTACGCATTTCCTCCGCGACATCTCGGGAAACCTCCGCGCCTTCACAACACAGAGTTTCAGATGTAAGAGATGCAACAAACGCTTCAGAAGGGTCCCGCTGAGAGGCAGATGTGTGGAATGCGGCAGTGAACTGACCTTAACCGTCTACCGGGGCGGTATTGAGAAATACTTGGAAGAGGCGCGCCGCCTTGTTGAAACATACGGGATATCCAAGTATTACTCTCAACGTTTGTCGCTGATCGAAGAGGAGATTGCCTCTCTCTTTGAGAGCGGCGAAGCTACGAAACAGACAGCTCTGTCTAGGTACTTGAGTTCCTGACGAAAAGCCTTTTAGCGTTTTCCGCATAGTCCTAAGTGGGCATGTTTAGAGCTTCCTATCACCCTAGAGCTTTCCTGATACACAGAAGAAATGTAGCACGAGGGTTGGCCACAAGGACAAAGATCATCTCCTCCCTTGAGAAAGAAGATCTGACCGCAAAAGGATTGGGTCAAGTGACCGGCGCAAGTTACTCAGCTCTGCTGTATCACCTCCACTTGATGGAGGATGAGCACCTAGTCACTAGGCAAGATGGGAAACCATACATCTGGAAACTAACTGGTGTAGGCCAGAAAAGGCTGATCGAGATTTGAAGGGTTTCGGCGGCTCATGAATGGGCTCAGAGGTAAGCGAATCAACAACCTCCCAACTATCCCCAATTTGAAGGCAAATCTAGACGGGCCGCCACCTATGGAAGTGTAGCCCAACTTGACGGCGCGTAAGATGCCGCCCACATTGCGGCTTTCTGTATACACAATAGTATAGGCGTCTCCGACTGTTTTGGCAAAATGAGAGTCGCTGCCTGCAGTTACTGGCACCCTCAGCCTTTTTGCCAACTCAAGGTTCTTTCTCAGGAAATGCTGTGGCAGAGGAGTTATGGCTGAGATGGCTTCCAACCCGTCAATCTGGAGGTTCTTTAGGGTGCCCTCCTTAGCCCTTCCAAACAGGGGCACGGTTGGGTGTGGCAGTATAGCTAGGCCTTGCTGGGCGTGGATTCTCTGCAGGGTCTCGGTCATTGGAAGGTCTTCTGGTATAGTTTTTCGTATTCCTAGAGCCAAAATTTCTCCTTGGGCTGTCTTTATCTCTTCACCGGGTATGATGATAAGTGTGCCCTTCTTCTTGAGGGCTTCATACGCTCCTTCTAGGGTTTGGTGATCCGTTATAGCCAAACCGTCGAGGCCTCTGCTTTGCGCCACCGCCAAGACTTCGTCAACTGAGGCGCTAGAGTCCGAATACCGTGTGTGTACGTGCATGTCAATCTTCAGCATCAACGGCGACTTGAACCCTCAACTCTGCCGGTTTCATAGGGTTGATGAAAATGAAGAGTTAAAAACTTTATGTGCATGCTTCGCGAAATGAACAGATTCCAGAGGCGAGATGTGACTAAAGCCTAGAGCCTCTCCTTGGCATCCGCATTCGCGTAGGTCTCAACAATTTCCCCGAAGTACAATGTGTGGAAATCGCCGCGTGGATAGCAGGTCATGATAACATCTTTAGGCAGGTCCTCTGGTACAACTTGAGTCTTATAGGCGACCCTGCACTCGTAATGTATGACGCACTCAGCGATTACAGGTGATCTGACTTTCTTGCCAGGTAGTAGCCTTAAGCCTTTCTCCTTGAACTTGTCATGATCTCTACCGGACACGGTGCCACAGTAATCCACGATCTCCTCCATCCCTCTTCCGGGCACATTGACGGTGTAATCACCAGTATCCTCTATGAGCCTGTAGGTGTACCTTGAAGGCCTAATGGCTACCATGAAGAAGGGCTTCCCCCATAAGCGTCCAGGCAGGCCCCATCCAATCGCCATGACGTTGGCTTCCTCCACGTCCCCCGAGACTAGTAAAAGACCGCATTGGCCAAGGCGGTCAACTGTCTCATCAAGGTACCGCGTCGGAGGAATCCTGACCTTTCTAGTCATGTTTCCCCAACTCTCAAATCCAAAAAATGCCTCGCCATCTAGCAGGTAGCGCTAACCTTCTTCTCGTAGGGCTGTTGCGAGAATGGGGGCAACAGAGACTTTTGCATGTTCGTTCACTACGCTGTCAGTTCCCACAATCTCTTCCACAGTTGATTCCTTCAGGATTTTCAACGCATCTCCGAGAAGCAACGCATGCGAGACTCCGATGAACACTCTTCTGGCTCCCTGTTCTTTGAGCATCATTGTGGCGTTCGCCGAGGTTTTGCCTGTGCTTATGATG
>Ga0129298_10000428_pt1 | contig 16512 bp, 15 predicted proteins | sample I19B2metaG_FD_94707 | JGI IMG/M metagenome (GOLD analysis project Ga0129298, IMG submission 94707) | Lake sediment bacterial and archeal communities from Gulf of Boni, Indonesia to study Microbial Dark Matter (Phase II) - ​I19B2 metaG | ecosystem: Environmental > Aquatic > Freshwater > Lake >... | reverse complement strand
TTGGCGTTGAGGAGGCTCGAACTAAGCCCTGACAAGAAACGCCCCGAAGACTTTCTACTCTGGAACAGGACAGGAACCGAGAAGAACATTTGGGACTCTCCGTGGGGAAAGGGCCGCCCTGGACAACATATCGAAGACGCAGCAGCATGCGTTAGGTATCTTGGCACCTCATACGACATCAACGGTGGCGGAGACGAGCTAGTCTTTCCGCACCACGAAGCGATCAAGGCTCAAGTGGAGGCCGTGACCGGAGCACCGCTCTGCAGGTACTGGCTCCACACTGGCCTATTACGCGTCAGAAAGAGGAAGATGAGCAAGTCCCTAAGGAATTTCATAACTATTCGCAGCGCCCTAACTAGATACGACGCGCCTAGCCTCAGACTCTACTTCACTTTGACTCACTACAGAAAGCCTCTTGACTTCAGGAAATGTGATCTAGAGAGAGCGTTTAGGATGTCCAAGCGAATTCGCGAGTCAGTGGAGTATATGAAGAGGACGACGGTACACCCCAAGGTATTGGACACAGACAGTCATCTCGATCAGATGATCTCGCGATTCAAAACTGAATTTCTTGACGCCATGGATGACGACTTCAACACGGAGAAAGCCGTGAAGGAGCTCGTGGATTTCACCGGTCAAGTCATGATGCGCTATCGTCACAAACGGCAGAGTCTAGGCGACCTCTCAAAGGCTGTAAGGTCGCTAGCCGAGTTGGGTGGCATCCTGGGCATCCTGTAGAGCAAACAGACTGAAAAGATGGACAATTCGACCTGTCAGTAGACCCATGCCCGAACTGGATGCCTTATCCTCGGCATAATGAATTTCCATGCATCCGTGAAAGATTGGAACTCATGCCACTCGCCTCCCCGCCCAGCTGTGAAGGCTATCTGCTTGCTCCTGATCCTATCGCAGATATTGATACAGTACCTGCCTTGGCGAATACCTACAAACAGGAACCCGCCGAAGGCGAACTCTCGCATATTTCCGACGATACGTAGACCCTCATCTTCTTCTAAATCTCGCATCCACTTCTTGAGACTCTGCAAGCTACGAATGGGGTCCTCGATCGTTGAATACATCCTCCACGCATCCTCCAATTCTCCTGCGATCACGAAACGCCCGCCATCTGGCCCCCTCTCCGGGTTGACACGCCAAATTCATGCGGGGTCTAAGGTTCAGTGACAAGCCTCATCATAAAGTCTTGATACCAAGCTCTTGCGCTTGCGCCTTCATCTTCTCTTTGTGACCCTCTATTCTCTGTAGGTAGAACTCCACGTTGGCGAGGTTTGTCTTCAGACATTGCGTGTAGGGCTGGCACAGTCTGATGTCAAAGTCTTCGAAAGCTCCAAGTAGCTTTCGGCCTGTAGCAGCTGCATTGCCACAGGTCGGTGTGCAGGGAATGAAGTCCTTCGCGAAGTAGGCGTAGAGCTCTGGCTCTAGGCCTTGGGCTCTGAGGACTTGAATCTGCTTTGACGCCCCCTCCTCGGCCAGAATGTTCCCCCTTGTTCTTCCTCGCAGGTATGCTTCGACGCAGCATCTGGGATAATCTAACAACTCTCCCATGCCAAGAACGTATTCGGAAGAATACTCTTCTGGATAAGCGAATGCTGAACGCGGAAGTCGTTCACGCAAATCTCGGAGAAACTTGTCGCGGAACGAAGTTCTAATTGCATACAGCTCCTGAAGTCTGGTCTTGGTGTCGTCGCCCATGTGGAAGAAGAGTTCACGCACAGTAGGTCTGACTTCCACTTCAAACACCCGAAGAGCCAACCGATTTGTCCAGTTGGCATGACTCCTGAAAGAAGGAGAGCGTTCCACACTCACTTGGTAGGCCTCGCGAAGCCTATTCTTGAACTTCTGAATCAGTTTCGCCTTCTTCCTGACATCTCTCTCCAGCGCAAGCTTGTGATAATCAGAAATGCAAGCCAAGTCGATTCTTCTGGCTGTCTCTTCCCCATCTGGAAACTCTGCCGGAACGGTCATGAGAGAGCATTTGCGGACGCCTAGCGCCACGCTGAGATAATCTTCCAGGAGCGTCTGAGGCAGAAGATTCTTCTCTTCAAGCAAGTCAGTAGCCGTTTGCTGTCTATCCGCTATCATTGACGCCCACCCTAATGACCATCTTGTCGGCTAATATTCTTGCCGAGTCATCGCATCGGTTCGTGATCTACGCTGCCGAGTGAAATTGAAGAAAAGGAAAAGGAAGTTTCCGACGCTAGGAAATCATACCTGAGACTTTATGGACCTCCGCCTTAGAGATGTGGTGCGCCAGTCCGTGGAGATGAAATGGCTGGCAAAGACCAAGAACAATGCAGGGCTGAACGAGTCAGCTCCTCCGTCTTTGTGGATGTCGGAGGACTCTTCCTGGCCTAGCCCGAACTGCCTGTCTGGCCTGAGATATCATATCTGTCAAGCTCGTGAATGCATTTCCTACGTCTTCCATACGTACAACAAGTATTGTATCGGTAAAGCAGCTCATGGTCTCCTCGATGTTTATGTGGCGCCTAGATACAGGGTTATAGAAAGCAACGGCGCTCCCAGGCACGCCTATTATTCCTCGAGGACTGTGCACCATTATGGCGGCGAGGCCCCTCTTCTCATCGAGGATATCGCCTCTTCTGAACATTGAGGAGACATTGTCGAAGAGCCTTTCGTCGAACACTAACGTTATGGCCGAAACACCCTCCAAGACCTGAAGGAACTCACCTCTGAGATCCGCCATCGTCCGCCTCACAACCTGAACTGTACGCTTTGTCTTCTCGACAGAGATCTTCGCCACATCAGTCCTGAGATTTATCACACTTCTGGCAACTATGCTACCAATGCTCCCGCGAAGAGCGCGAAAGCTTGACTTAGCTCTCTTGACGGCCGTTATGATGCTCTCCAGCTTAACCGCTCGTTCCAGCACCTGCTCCACTCGCGGTCGCAGAATTCTAGCCATCGCGCTGTAGTTCCCGTATCCCCGCTCTAGAGCATCTTGCATCGAGACATCATTGTCCATCAAAGTCTGCACAGTTGCAGAGACGCTTGCTCTGACCAATTTAGGTCACCGCCAGCTACATCTAATCGTTTTTCGAACACAAGGAATATGAATATTGCTGAGCCGAAGCAATTCCGCAACGAGGATTCGGCTGAATGGCTGAGACTGCGAGTACGGAGAAAGGTGGAAAGAAGCAGACCTACAATTTTTGTGTGGAGCTCTGCCGAGGACTCCTCGGATCATGCCTCGAATACGTCGCGAACCATGTAGCCTTCGAGAACTGGCTGAGGCGAAACTACCGAGACAATGGAACCTTCGTCAACGCTTGAATAGAGTCCATCATGCCTCCCCAAACATACAGACTTGCACCATAAAGTCGGTCCAATGAGACAGCATACTTGCAAGTACAGTTCAGTGGCATTCTTGGTCACTGTCCCGGAACTCCTCACCAGATCCAAGCTCGCGATAGCTCAGAACTTGAAACCCCTTGAGGTCTACGCTGCCGTTGGACTCATCTATCTAGTCACCATGGCGTCCATCTCCAAGATCCTAGACATTCTGTACGAAAGATACAAGTTCACAGTCGAGTAGTGGACTCGATCACCTGCGGCTGGACCGGCCAATCATGGATTTATACTTTCGAGAAGTGATAGAGAAGCTTCACCAGAGACTTAACGAGAGAGATATGGAAAATGAAGCTCTCGAATCGAATATTATCCACAGGGAGACTATCGTACCTTGATGTCGTGAAAATGGCGAAGAATGTTCCAGATGTGATCTACCTCAACATTGGCGAACCCGACTTTCCTACTCCTGCGCACATTGTCGAAGCAGCGAAGCAGGCGATGGATAGAGGAGAGACTCATTACACGTCTGACGAAGGAATCCCTGAACTTCGGAGAGCCATCGCAGAGAGGGAATCGCAGAAGCTTGGCCTGGAACTAGACGAGGAAAATGTCGCCGTGACTGCTGGCGCAACTGGGGGCACATACTCCACGCTAATGGCTTCAATTGATCCGGGAGATGAGGTGCTCTTGCCTGACCCGTACTACAGTGGATACTACTACGCCGTCAAGATGGCGGGAGGGATACTCGCAGGGGTAAGGCAGGCAGAGGAGAGAGGCTTCCAGATCGATGCTGATGAATTGGAACGCAAGATATCACCCAAGACAAAGGTCATGATTGTTGTGTCTCCCAACAATCCCACCGGAGCCATATTGAGCGACGACACGCTGAAGGAGATGGCGCAAGTAGCTTGCGAAAGGGATTTGTTGGTTGTGTCTGATGAGGTCTATGATGAATTCGTGTTTGAGGGCGAATCCCGGAGCGTGGCAACCTATCCTGGAATGAGCGAGCGGACAGTCATCGTGAACAGCTTCTCGAAAACCTACGCCATGACGGGATGGAGAATAGGCTATGCCGTCGGGCCAAAGGACATCATAGGCCAAGTCGCAAAAGCCTCGCATTCGACTGGAATCTCTGTCAACTCAATCTCTCAACACGCAGCCCTAGCTGCGTTGAAGGGCCCCCAAGAACCAACAAAGAAGATGCTCGAAACCTACAGGACCCGGAGGAAGCTACTGGTTGAGGCCCTGAAGAGAATCCCCGAGTTTAGCCTAGTTGAGCCTCATGGAGCCTTCTTCGCTTTCCCGAACACCTCAGCGACCGATATGACATCCATGGATCTCTTCAAATATCTTCTCAAGGAGGCAAGGGTCGTGGTGCTTCCAGGTTATCCCTATTTCGGAAAGACAGGCGAAAATCACATCCGCCTCTCCTACTCAACATCAACAGGCAAATTGCAGGAGGCTACAGAGAGAATCCGCGAGGCCATGAGCAAGCTATAGAGCAACTGATACACGCATCTTCAATAGAACGCAAGCGAACAGAACTGGCGAACAATCCCAATGGCTGACCTTCTGCAACGCTCCCTTATTCTTGCGTCCGCCTGAACAAGTTCAACACATCTACGAGAGAAAGACCACGCGACATTGTTCGGATTGTTCATTCCGAATATGCCTGCCATTATCGTAAAAGGTTAAGCAATCCAACAAATCTTAATAGGCCTGAGCTGATTCCTCGATAAGACGTGGGCCGGTAGCTCAGCTTGGCTAGCTTCAGACGTGGAGGTCAAGGAGCATCCGGCTGATAGCCAAACGACAGAAACCGGAAGGTCATGGGTTCAAATCCCACCCGGCCCACCAAGCCTCTTGGCTTCTTCGACAAAATTTGCCTGTCAAACAGGTCGAGTTTCGTTCATCTATACTTGCGATCGAATTAGATTTCATATAGAGATTCGAGCTCGACCTGCGGCTTCCTTCACGAGGTGCCAATAATCCGTCTTGAAGTGGGCTGTGGAGTTCAGGAGGCAGATTTTAGGCATGCCATCTGAAAGCTCAATCAAGTTGAGACATGCTACGTCTTGTCTGAGCCTCCAGAAGCCTGCTGAGTTGGCTTGGAGAAGCGAAAGAAGGAGCGCTCTGTTGACGCCTCCGTGACCCACCACAGCCACCACCTTCCCATCGTTTTCGTCTGTGACTCGTTGAAAGCTGCCCATAACCCTAGACTGAACATCACTCAGTAGCTCCGCTCTAGGTACATGCACCTGGCCAGGATCGATGAGCCATCTCTCATAGTAATCTGGGAACTTCTCTCTCAACTCGCTGTGGGTCTTTCCCTCCCAGTCGCCGAAGTTCACCTCAAGGAACCCTTCATCAATTGTAGGTGTTATCTCGTGAGGCACACCCAGAACCTCAGCAGTCTCCCTTGCCCGTATGAGAGGACTACAGTAGATTGAGGCAAGAGGAATCGGTGCTAGGGCCGCTGATAGGGCTTCCGCCTGTTTGCGGCCAGTATCAGAAAGCGCTACGTTAGTTCTACCCTGGATGCGTTTCATCTCGTTCCAGAGGGTTTCGCCGTGCCTTGCCAATACTACGACAGCCTTCAATTGCCTCACTGAACCTGTTCCTCCAGACTGTGTATACATGTGGACTGGAACTATTTTGCTGTAGGCTGATGGAGTTTCATTGGATTGATTGGAGGTAGCTTGCTGAATTCTCAGGTGTTGTTGCCGAGCTTCAAGGTTAAGCCTGTATTCAACGAGTTTCGTCCTAGTCGCGGGAGCGGTGGAGACGGGGCTTTGATGTAAGGTGGATCGGTGCGCTCATAAGAGGGATCGATATTGATATCACTATCAATATCAGAGGTGATGAATCTATGGATGAAGACCGCTTTCCCTCCAGAGGTATGCGTGAACATGTGCACAGGCGTTGGATGAGACATATGGCGATGGTTCCGAAGGGTTTCCTTCGTTACCAACTGCTGAAGACGCTAGATGAGAAACCGATGTCAGGCTCAGAAATAATGAGCGAGATCGAGAAACAGACCAATGGCCGTTGGAAACCTAGTCCCGGGTCAATCTATCCCTTGCTGGCTTGGCTTCAGGACAAGGGGTACATTAACGAGGTTACTGAACAAGAGCCAGGAACAAGACGTTACAAGCTAACGGAACAAGGCAAGCAATTTCTAGAGGAACAGATCAAGGCGCGTGATGAACTCAAGAAGCGCTATGAACATTTCCGACCAACAAATGCACTTGGTGGGACCATGTGGTTTGGCTTCGACAGGAAGAATGCCATGGAGCTGCGCAGAGCTGCAAAGGACTTTGCCATGGCCATACGAAATCTGTATCACGAAATGAGGCGTGAATACTCCGAAGCTGTGGCGGAAGAGGCTAAGAAAACGTTGGAGGAAGCAACTAGGAAGATTCAAGACATGACGAAGAAACTGCAAGAGTAAACACTGATCCATATCTTGCACGTATTCTTATCTCTCACCCATATCCATCTGAAGCATTGGAGCGGACGGTGGAGATGGAACCTGTCATAGAAACTCAAGAACTGACAAAGCGATTCGGCGGGCTCACTGCTGTTGACCACATTAACCTCTCAGTTTTGAAGGGAGAGGTCTTCGGATTTCTTGGGCCAAACGGCGCTGGGAAGACTACGGCAATACGAATGCTAACCACACTTTCTGAGCCGAGCGAAGGCACAGCCACAGTCGGAGGATACGATATCGTAACTCAGGCTGAGCAGGTGAGAAGGATCATTGGGTTAGTGGCTGAGAAACTAATAGTGTACCCTAGACTGAGCGCAGTTGAGAACCTGATGTTCTTCGGCGAACTCTACGGGTTGAGCAGAAGACAGCTCAAAGACAGAGTGGAGAATCTGCTTAGGATGGTTCAGTTGGAGCAGTTCAGGGACATGCCTGTTGGTGGCTATTCTAGCGGAATGCGTCAACGAGTGAATATTGTTCGTGGATTGCTTCATGATCCCGAAATCCTGTTTATGGATGAGCCTACGGCGCTTCTTGACCCTCAAAGCATCCGTTTCGTCCGAGACCTGATAAAGGACCTCAATCATGATGGAAAAACCATCGTCCTTACAACTCACATCATGGAGGAAGCTGACGAGCTGTCACATAGAATAGGTATAATCGACCATGGCAAGATAATTGCGGTGGATACTCCTGCCGGATTGAAGAGCAAAATTGGTTGTGAAACCTTGGAAGAGGTTTTCTTGGAGCTTACTGGAAGGGCACTTAGAGACTCGGCGTCAAACCGTGTGCCTATGAGGATAGTGATGGGGAGGATCTAGTGTGAGAAGCAAGTTTCTTCATGAGATGTACATCACTTTTCGGATAGCACACAAGGATCTTCTGGACTTTTCGAAGGCTAAGATGCTCCTTGTAACCTTCACGGTGATGCCGATCATGTTGATGTCCCTGTTTGGCTTTATGTTTCCTCAAGCAGGCACAAGTAATCCTTTCTCAGGGAAGGTCTCGTCACCCTACAAGAACGTTCCGATGGCCTTGGTAGTGGAGGATTCGGGATCGTTTGCGCTTCTGGTCGCTGACCAGTTCAAAGAGATAGCATCCTCAACAGGGCTTCTTGAAGTTCAGGATTTCGCAAGCTTTGGAGCGGCTAAAGAGCGAATCGTAGCAGGTGGCCTTAGAGGAGTGGTTGTAATACCAGGGGGGTTCACTGAAGCATTCAACTCGCGTCGCCAAGCAGCGGTTCTAATCACGATGGACGACACGAACCCGACGATGGCCTCAATTATCTACGGGGAAGCCTCCTCAATCTTCATGATGATATCAAGTAGGCTCGGTGCGTCTCTCATTTCAAAGATGGAAAGCTCGGCTGACCTGTCCTTTCTTTCCGAGCCGATCAGTGTTGAACGGAGAAATCTAGTCAGCAGCACCACAAACACCTTTCAATTCCTAGCGCCAGGTTTCATGGCGTTGACGGTGGTGACGGGCACGCTATCTGGGTTAGCTGCGGCCATCGCTAGAGAGAAGGAGCAAGGCACAATGGATGGCATGATCGTGGCCCCCATTCCCAGATATGCAATCGTGATCGGAAAGACCCTGGCTCAAACAGCAAGAGGAATGATACAGGCAGGTGTGATTCTAGGCATATCCATCTTATTCTTCGGAGTCAAGATCTATGGAAGCCCGTTCCTCATGGTACTGACCATGCTTCTCGGAGTAACCAGTTTCGCAGGTATTGGCATAATAGCAACCTCTATTGCGCCAGAGCAAGAAACGGCCATGATGATGATGATGCTTCTGCAATTTCCCATGATGTTCCTAAGCGGCGTCGTCCTCCCAATTGAGCAGTTGCCAAATTGGCTACAGTCAATTGGAAAAATGCTACCGCTATACTATGCCGCTGACGCCCTCAGAAAGGTCATAGTTCTCAGCGCGAGCTTCACCGATATCCTCCTAGATGTCATAGTCCTAATCGTCTATGCCGCTGTAACGTTGGGAGTAGCCATCCCAGTCTTTCAAAAGGCTATGTCAAGGTGACTAAGCGGCGCAAGAAAGACATAAAAGAATCAGGGAAAACTGGTTGTGAAGCACATCCGAACACAGGGATGCTGAAAATCTATGAGGAAGTCATTCACCTGCCTAGTGGTTCTCTTGCTTTGCGCGGGGTCACAATTATGGGTCAAGTCAGCGGTTTCAGTCGGAAGAGCTCAGATAGTGGTGTCCTCAGCTTATTGGGGGGATTCTCCGACAACTCCGATCAGCGCCCGTCCCGGCGATGTGAACATCCCACTATCCATTGTTCTTGCGAATGTTGGAGAGGATGTTGCGAGAGCGGTTTCCGCCAGACTTGGTCTGGCTACACCCTTCTCATTTGAGTACTACGAGAGTGGAGAAAAGCGATCTTCGCTCTTTGTATCGCTGAGCGTCGGAGACATGCAGGCAGGAATGAGCCAGAGACTGCGCTTCATTCTAAACATCGCTTCAAACGCGGCCGAAGGAATCTACCGACTGCCTTTGCAGATATCATATAGCAGCGCTAGAGAGCTCCAAGAAGTTTCTGCGACCCAAAACGTAGATGTTCCGATCTGGAGAGGAAAACTACACATTCAAAGGATCGTAACCGTCCCTGAAAAGATCTATCCAGGATCAATAGGAGTCCTTTTGAGAATATGGATCGTCAATACCGGTCAGGGGGCTGAGCAGGATCTGGAGGTGAGGCTTGAACTGGACAAGCCGTTCAAAGCATCTTCAAGCGGCTCAGATAGGGTCTTTCTTGGAATAGTCTCTTCGTATCAGGCAACATTGGCAGAGTTCCGTATAGACATCGACGATGTGGCTAAGCATGGTGACTACTCCGTTCGCCTCCTATCGCATATGGGAAAGGATGCACTGTCGCTGTTGGGTTTGGTGCCCCTCTACTTGAATGAGAAAGCAAGGTTTGAGGCAATCAACCCAAGCCCTGAACAGATCGGTTCAGGAGATACAGGGGTCACAGTCAGTCTGTCAATCAAGAACATAGGAGGAATCGCAGCGAAGTCTGTTCGAGTGCAACTAAGGCCAAGTAACTATTTCTCAGGCACTTTGACGGACTATCTAGGGACCCTAGACTCAGGTGAGCAAAAGACTGCATTTTTCACTTTGGATGTGGACGGAAAGGCTCCTGACAGAGACTACAGGGTCGATCTAAGAATCGACTGGAGTCAAGATGAGAGCAGTCTCTACGACACTGTAGCAGTGGTATTCAAAGTAAGGAAGAAGCCGTTCGTACTGGAATATGCGCCTCTGTTAGGTTTGGCCGCACTTGTCTTGGTTGCACTGACTTACTATCGCATGCGAAAACAAAAGACTCAAGCTGGCTGATCTCAACCTGATCAGCATGGCCTGAGACGGGCATAGGTTGTGGAGAGTCGCCAGATGAGAAAATTCATTGTATCTGCGATTCTCCTATGGATCATCCTAGCTTCGCCTCAAATTCTCCCAGCCTTCTCTCACGCTGTGCTGGGTACTCCAGACGGTTCCCTTTCATACTTCAGAAAGAACGATCATGAATCGAACCCGAAGAACGATTTCGGTGTCGGCCATGTACCTGGTCCACTTGCACATATCTGGCCTGGAAGCGGCTTGAACAAGTACACCGGGAACATGCTCAGCCTTCCGGGCTACCAATCTCCTTTCCAAGATTATGAACATCCGCTGCAAGTTGCCGGTTCCAAATACTCGCCCGAAGGCGCGATACCAGCGTCCACAGCGGATCGAGATGTCGTAGGGGACATGATTATCGGACTGAACTTCTCCAAACCATACGCCTTTCCGAATACAGTCTTCAGTTATGGGTCAGTGACGATATACGTTCCAGCTCCGTTGAAGAACAAGGCCGGATTACTGGAGCAGGACGGCTTTGAGCCAGTCGGAGTGAATTGGGAGTTAGGAGAAGCCACAAACATAGTCACAACTATCACCGACAACTACGGAAACATCTTCGTGACGAAAGCCAGTCCTCTCGACCCATTCGGCCCTAACTGGTGGATGATACGCGTCGTCGCAAGCGGAGCAGGAATAAGATTCGCGCAAGGACACGACTATTGGTATTATATCCGAATCAACCAGGTGAGGGTCCCTGTCGTAGCGGGAAGATACTTCTTCAAAATCTTCCTCGACGACCACTTCCCAGTGAGATGTCAGAACGACCCCGGTAGCCTCATGGACAGCACAATGCCAGCTGAGAATTGGCCAGTTGTGCTCGTCAAAGGCGACATTGACCCCGGGATCATTTATGGAGCGATTCGATACGGCGGAAGTCACCAAGCACTCTACGGTTTGCCGCTGTGGCTCGCAGGAAGGGTAAGACTGTCAGGATTAGCGATTGACCCCGCAACGGGCAGGATGCTCCGCAGAGTGGTTGAAGCACGTGGATACTTCAACGCGTCATCCAGAGGACATTATGAGGTGGAGGGGGTAGCCCCAGGCATCTATGACATTTATGCAAGCGCAGCCGGCTTCCCCGAACGGAAGGTCGCTGTGGGAGTTCGCATGGAAAGAGGACAATCTCTAGCGCTGGATCTCTACCTCAAGCCTGGAACGCAGGTTAGAGGTGAGGTATTCGCCAAGTCCTTCGGGCCGAGTTCAGGTTGGCATGGCGAATTCCCGATAAGCATCATAATCTACGACAGCGACGATTACACGGAAAGCAGTGTAGTGTCTTTCTCTCCAATCAATCTGACACATGCACCGTTCACGTCATACGTTGTCGGCAACACGGTGTTCGAAGGTGGCCAGCTGAAGGCGCCGAACAGTCCGAAGATCGTTGCCTTTCCGTGGGAGGGTCCAGTAAGCTACTGTCCCTACGCCACCCCTAGGGACCCGTACGGCGCATTCAACGGAGTCGGACCCCGCCAAGCGTGGTGGGTATCCCCGCAAGGTACGGTTGACCCCGTGAGCGGCCTGAGCTCCACAGGTACGAGTTTCGTTTTTCAGTTCGGAGCTCAAGAATTCTATGGAGCCCCTGCCAAGCTTAGCGGAATGGCGCCGCAGATCTTCGCCACATGGATAGATGGGCTGCAACCTCAGGTGTATTATGTGAGGGCCTACGTTCACGGGTACGTTCAAACCACTTCGGACGGATTACGGTTCAAGGATTACTCGTTCAGGATATCATCAATTGAGCACGATGCTGGCGTGTTTGTGCCAATCGATGTCTATAGGTCTGGAGTAGTTGAAGTCACGGTGCACTTCCACGATTCCCCTGGGACGAGTGAGAGTTCACCCATTGAGGGGCCTGATGCGCAAAGATACTTGGTCGCCGAAGCTTTCGACCATCTTGGTCAACTTTCGGCATTCAACTTCACTAGCGTATCAAGCTCCTCGTCTTCCGCATTGCTTTCGCTCACAGGACTAGGGATGGCAGGAGTGATTCCGCCTCTTGATCCTCGTTCCGGAATCAAGTACTCTCTTCTAAGATATCGTGGATCGAGGGACTATGGAATATCTCCGGGAACGCATACGATAAGGACCTACCTGAGAGGCTACATACAAGCCTCCCTACCGGGAGATAGTCTTCTGGATCTTGATGTGGCTCTTGTAAGCACGATTGTTCTTAACTCGCATTCAATGATCAGCCTCCACATGTATCGGGGTGGAGGCGTCAACGTGACTGTGAGGTCAGTCGATTGGCAGACCCCGAGAAACCAAAGAAACTGGACATGGAACAATACGGAGGTCTCGACCCTCATCTACGACGTAGCTTCTAAATCCTTCGATGCGATATACTTCTGGAATAGTGTCACATCAAGCTGGAACCTTCCAAGAACCAATTCCCAATTCAACACGGTCCCATGGCCCGACTGGAGATCGAAGTTCGGTGCCGGAGCATCGTATCTCAAAACAAACGGATCCGCGGTTTTGGAGCGGTTTGGACCAGCCTTACCGAGCCCAATATCAAGAACACCCAGCCAAGACATGGCTACGAACCTGTTCGTTGAAAGCGCACTTCGGATCGGCTTTCTTTTCTCGTTCAGATCGTACCGCTCGGCTGACTTCCGATCCAGTGTTGCGCTTTATCCTGGGGTCTACTCGCTGACCGCTTGGACATACGGCTATGTACAAGATGGCGTGCACGTTTTGGGCGACCTTGGCAAGGTTTCAGTAGCCGTGCCAAGGATCGGCTCACAGGCAGACTCAAGCATACAGGTCATGGTTGGAACAACATTTGATCTCGCGATAAAGTTCAGAACAGAGGGCGTCTTCAAAGGCATCCCCTGCAACTCGTCAGTGCGGATAAGAATCTACGATGACTCCGATAGGATCGTTGCTGCAGCATCAACTTCCCTTGACCCGGGCATCGTGATTGCTGAGGCAGGTTTCTTCGCCGATCAGAACAAGATCATCAACGCAAGCGGAGCGGTCTCAATCCCCAGAGGAACTAAGATCGTTGAGTATAGGAACCTTGCCGGCCTGTACAAGTACACAGAACTGCTCACGAGCGCTGAGATCGTCAGAAGAGCGCTCCTATTCACTCCGGATTATGGGGTTTGGGGATCGGCGGGAACCGGCAGTGGGTACTATGGCAACTGGACTGTAAAGGTGGACTTGGTCAATTGGTATTCGCAAGGACAGTTCTACCCACCTGCTCTTGGGCTCCTTCATGGCGAATCGGCCTTTCTACATCTTTACAACCACCTCGGTCCATACGAGTCTAGGACGACTATAGCCATTCCGAATGCGCCGATCGGGGGGCATGCGTCCATTGTCGTTGCGCTCGACCTCAGGGCCTACATTCGCGGCGAAGTATACTCATTCAACTGGTTCGACGAAGTCAGAACTGCAAGCTGGGCGCTAGTAGAGATGAAAAGAGGAAAGGACATTTACAGAACGTACTCATTAGACGGCTTCTATGATGCCTATCTTCCTCAAGGCTCCTATGTTGTCAAAGTTGCGCTTCGAATACCGGCTGATGCAGAGCTCACGGCAAATAGAACAATCTTCCTTTCCGATGGAGGAAACACCCTCGGAGAAGACTTCTTCCTTGGATCAAGAAGCGAGGAAAATGATCCATGTTCGGAAGCCATAATGGACCGATGTAGCTTCTTGTTTGTCTATTCATGTTCCAAGGTTGGGCAATTCGCCTTCCGGATGGAAATCCCTAAGCATATCAGGGGCGCAGGACGCATGGGCAAGTATCTTTGAATTGCTGATATCAGCATTGTCCGACCATTGGAGTGCCATCTCAAACGTGAACGCGTCTAGGGCTACTTCAATCCTCTTGATACTGAATCGCTCAATTTGTCGCTTGGATTGATGAATAGAGAAAGAAGCTGAACGCAGAAATAGAACGCAAAAGATGGGTTCTGTACGGAGATTTTCAGCATACGAATGCTTATGCGAAGCGGTAGTTCACATTTACTGTGATAGTCACTTGCAGCTCTCCCGGGATTATGGGCGGTTCTCCAGCCTTCAGTTCGTACATCGTTGCCTGTGGGACATAGGGCGCCCCTATCGAGGCTGAAACCTTGCCCACGATCGTCAGCTTGAGAGCAGACGCCAGAGCGTTTGCTTTGGAGTCGGCCTCAGCAGCGGCCAGCTTGATGGCGTCCACTGTTAGCGTGTCGATCTTCTGCTTCGAAAGCCCGAATGTTACACCACCGACACTATTTGCTCCAGCCTTGACTGCCGCGTCTAAGACTGTGCCCACCTCGTCGACCTTTCGCCACGTCACTCTAAGGGTGTTCCTGCACTCGTAACCAACTATTCTCTGCTGCTTGTCAAGGTCATATATCGGTCGCAAGCTGTATTGCTCGGTTCTCATGTCGTCCTTTGCTACACTAATCCGCCTAAGAGCTTCAATTACGTTGCTTGTTGTCTCAGCGTTCTTCTGTTGAGCTTCGACTGCTGTTGCAGACTGGGCCAGAACTGCGATGGAAACATACGCCACATCAGGAGAGGCATACGATGCACCTGTACCAGTAACAGAGATTATGTTGGCCTGAGCCTCGTCTTTTGTGAGAATTGTTGGGCCCAGAGGCTTTGTGGAGAGATAATACAGAGCTACGCCATTCAGAAGTGCCAACGCCACGATCGACAATATCACTATCGCATGGTACATCTTGGGACTCTCGCTCATCGTCTCACCTCCACTTCTTGTTCTCCATACGACAGCATCTGCAGGGGGGATAGTAAATTCTAGCCTTTGGAACAGGCCGTTCACGGATCAAAACACCCTGCATCTTCTCCAAGTAACCCAAGTCTCTGTTATTTGTCGAGAGGCCCTGAGTGAAGAGCGCTGTCTGACCAAGTCTCACTTCAGTGAAAGATACAGTAGAACAGCCACTGCAATCGTCGTAAATAACTCTGGAAATGCGGCAAATGGTCCCAGACCATAGATGCGAAACGGCCCGCTGAGGATGACTGTGAGAGGGCCAGACATAATAGCGTATAGAATTAGAATCGTTGTGAAGATAATCAACCCAATCGTGAACTCAGCGTGGGTCCTCATGTAAACTCCTACGTACACTGCCAAGAGGATTATCAGAAGTCCTGCGTTCACTGTTCCGACAATGACTCTCATGGTGAGGTAGAGATACAACTCTGCAGGATCTGGACCTCTGATGGCCTGCCTGAAAGGTATCACCTCTGAAGGCAGGCATACAGTGGCAACCAAATAGCCTAGGAGAGCCAGGCCAACAATGATCGCCGCTGTCAAGGCGACTGTTCTTGGCTTCATCTCTTTATCACACGCATGCTACTCCTCTTATTTTCGTTTTTCCCAATTTTCTTCCAAATCACTTCAAAGATCTGATAGTTCTCCTCCAGCTCAGGAGACAAGAAATACGTGGTGCCATAACCATTCCCTACCGATGAGATGATACCGTTACTCCCCAGGACTCCAAGATGGTGCTTTATTGTCTTGTAGTCAAGTTTGAGCTCGTTCGCCAACTGATTGGCGTTCCTAGGCCTTTCTCTCAATGCAGCAATCAATGTGGCGCGGGTTCTGCCTCCCTTTGTCCCGGCAATGAGCCACCAAAGCAGACGTTCAATCGAATCCTTCCGAGTAAACATCAGAATCCCCGCGCCTAGGACCATTAGTTAGATGACATATGGCGACCGTCTCCGCAAAAAGCGTTATCGAGATTTGGATGAAAATTGGATATAAATGCGGAGAAAGCCTTAACCTTGAGAAAGGATTTACGTCTGGGAAGAATGGGAGGAAAGCCAAGCAATTGCCACAGGTGCCGATTCTTATCCCCTTGATTATTGCGGGGGCGCTTCTAGGAAGCGTTTGGTCAAGTAAAGATCTTGTAGCGGTTTGGAAGAAGACAGTCTTAGCTGCAACAGTGTCGGGAATCCTCAATGCGGGATACGCATGGCTTCTGGGGTTTCTGAAGATTTCTACGACAGGACTGATTGCAAATGTCACTGGGGCAATCCCGTCAACGAACAATAACCTTGTTTTCATGGCGTCATGCGGCGTCGCAGCTTTTCTAATAGTCGTCATAGTCTATCTGTCAGCGTTAGGGATGATGAGGTATCGTCGGGGTAAGACCCTTGAACCAGAGGAGTGAATTCGCAGTCGAGGTCAGTGACCTGGTCAAGGTGTACCGAACAGGCTCAATCAGGTTCACTGCATTGCACGACGTTTCCTTAAGAGTCAAGAATGGAGAAATTGTGTCAATAGTTGGGCCTTCAGGAAGCGGAAAGACCACACTTCT